>Ga0056115_1000054_pt1 | contig 64157 bp, 56 predicted proteins | sample WorMetOlspDAHAB1_FD_77007 | JGI IMG/M metagenome (GOLD analysis project Ga0056115, IMG submission 77007) | Marine gutless worms symbiont microbial communities from Max Planck institute for Marine Microbiology, Germany - Olavius sp. DAHAB.1 ...
ACCGCTACCCGGGCCTTGAAATCCGCCGTGAACCGGCGCCGTTTCCTCATCGTGTATTCCTCCGTCATCCGGTGAAATACACCTTAACCCCCTGTCCGCTTTTCCGGGACCACCTCAGCCTTCTTCGCCCAGGATCCTTGCGAGATTGTTTGTCGAATGTATCGAATTGTTAACGGGCCGCGGAAATGCGAGCCCGGATGATCGACCTCATGCTTCCAGAGGCTTCGCTCCTCGGTTTTAGGTCAATCATGTCAGCGGCTTGCCTTTCCCGAGTCGGCCCATGCCTTCGCCGGGCGCGCAGCGGTCGCCCGGCGACAAGCGAAGTTCAGGTTTCGGGCAGGCAGGAGGGCCGTGTCGAAGGGCGAGGCAAGCCCGTGACGCTGCTTTTTCGTCAGCCTGCGGGCAACGGGCGGCGGACGAGGCCAGGCAAAAAAGAGGGGTGCGCCGGCGGAGCCGGCGCACCCCGTGGGGGAGTTGATCGGATTACGCTAGCCGTTGCAATCGGAACCGAGTGACATTCCCTGACGGGGCGTGATTTCCCTCACTTTCGCGTAGGCGCTCGCCGATTCCTCGACCATCGAACGCACCATCGACCGGTCGCTTTGAATCCAGTCGGTGATCACTTTCCACTTCTCGCCATCCCACTGCTGGAACTTGACCGCCCCGCCGGCCTCGTGGTCTCGGCAGGACACCTGGATCGGCTGCATCAGGCCTTCGGCGCCCAGCTCCTTGATCCGCTCAGGGGTGATGTTCAGGTTCTCGATCCCCCAACGCATTTCTTCGCCGGAAATCGGTCGTTCGCCAAACTTTGCCTGAGCGGTGCGGATGGCCTCGGCGGTTATGATGCCGGCGATGATGCCCCGGTTGTGATAGATGGTGCCGACGCGGTCCCGGTCGATGTTGCCCTTGCCGCCATCATGGACATGTTTGACGATGTCCTGAACGACCGGGAAGTCGGTGCCGGACGGATGGAAGCCGGCGGCAATGTAGCCGATGGCAGCCTCTCCGGCCGGAATGACGTCTTCCTCGGCACCGCTCCACCAGACGCCGACCATGCGATCGCGCGGGAAGCCGACGCGGGCCGCTTCCTTCAGCGCATTCGGGTTCATTTCACCCCAACCGCGCAGAATCACCCAGTCGGGGTTGTAGCGGCGCGTGATGTCCAACCAGACCACGGCAAGCTCGTCGAAAAGCGGCTCCAAACCGGGGGGCGACACCGGATAGTGCTTGACCTCGAACCCGTAGATCTCGGCCTGCTTGTCCAGGATCGGGATCGTTTCTCTTCCGTAGCTGGACTCGTGATAGAGGTTGGCGATCTTCTTGCCCTTGAGCTTGTCCATCCCGCCTTCTTGCATGGCGATGAACTTGATCTTGGTCGTGTTTTGCGACCAGTAGTTGGTAATCAGCGGGAAAACCCACGGGAACACCCGTCCGTCGCTGGCGTCGGCGCGACCGTATCCCAGAGAAATGATTGGGATTCTGTCAGCTGATGCCCGCTCGATGAGCCGGTAGGTGATGCCGGTGCTGAGCGGTTGGATCACCGTCGCGCCGGTTGGCCCCTTGTTCTTGAGCTTTTCGTAGCACTCCATGCCGCGGTCGGCGTCGTAACCCGTTTCGCACTCCTCCCAGGCAAACTTGACGCCGTTGACGCCCTTGTCCCGAATGTTGATCAGCTCGAGATAGTCCTCGAAACCACCAAAGAACCCGGAACCGCCCGCGGCATAAGGACCGGTGCGATAGGCCAGCATAGGCACGAACTGTTCGTCCTGTTCAGCCGCGTTCGAAGTGGCCATCGGACCACCGACGGCAGCAGCAAGAATCAGGGCGAACGACAATATTCTCGGTTTCATTTCTTCCTCCCCAAAGTTGGGTCCACGAGGCGTCTCGGCGCACGACTCCCCGGAACCGGGATGTCGGAGATTGACGTCTAGCCTCACGCCTCAGTCAGCAAACGGGGGCCAAAACATAGGCCCGTCATCACGGTTTTCCATTGTTGCTTTTGGGCTACCGTCACCTGGCTCTGTAACGGTGCCGCTTCGGCCTGGGCCGCGGTGGGACTGTCAGGCATAGCTGACCAAATCATCGGCGTCAGAACGAAGGCCGCAACCGACAAAGGGAGCAATTTCCCGTTGCACGATCACGAGTCGTCGGTCTGCCAGCCTTGGATGCGGTTCGCTCACGCCGGATGGATTTGTCCTCCTCTCCGCCCAGGCTCCTTCTTCGCCCACAATCCTTGCGAGAATGTTTGTCGAATGTATCGAATTGTTAACGGCGGCAAGCAAGGCGCGGTGCAGGCAAAAAAATGGCGCGTCGGCAGAACCGGCGCGCCGGGGAGAGGCTGCTCGTCAGAACCTGATCAATCGATGCGGCGCGTCAGGACCAGTCGCTGGGCCGGCGTGAAACCGGCTCGCCGCATGAAACTCAGCAGTCCGAAGTTGTCCCACCGGATCGTGCTGCGCACGGTCTCGACATGAAGGGTCGCAAGGTTGGCGAGCAGCTGCGACAGAAGCGCTTGCGCGACGCCGTGGTGGGCATATCCCCGATCGACGCCGATGGTATCGATGACGGCGGTCGGCTCGGTGCGGCCGAATTCGCCGAAATCGACCCGGGCCATCACGTAGCCGGCCGGGGCGTCGTCGATCTCGGCGACGAGGGACACGCGGACCCCCGACTCCGACATCACTTCCTTGAGCTTCAATTCGTAATAGTCGCTGCGGTCCCGTCCTGTGTGCTGCTTGTCAATCCGGACGAGGGCACGCAGGTCACCCTCCTGCATCGAGCGGACGGTGACAGTGTCACGAGCGAGGGCCACGAAATCATCTCCGCTGGGGTCGCTGTAGTCGGGTATTCCGGCGTCCGTGCGCTGGGGAGCGAGGTCAATGTCGCGTTGTGGCATGGTGGCGTTCCTCCCTCTCGCCGGTCAGACGTCGAAGTTGCGGGAAGTGGAACGCTCGAGCACCTGGCGCGGAGCGAGCGAGAAACCGGCGGCAGCGAAGAAGCCGATCATGTCCTGCTCGGACCAGGCCGCCTGGGTGCGCACCTCGCGGACCCCGCGCTTGGCGACGAACTTGTCGACCCCATCCATCAGCAGCTGACCGAGTCCCTTGCCACGAACGTCGGGATCGACGCCGATCACGTCTAGGATCGCCACAGCGTACTCGTCGCCGAACTCTCCGGCCTGGACACGGGCGATGGCAAAGCCGTCGGCGGTGTCGGCGCTCCCGTCCGTACGTCCCGCGGCGACGGCGACGAACCTCTCCGGATCGGCGAGTGCAGCCTCCAGCCTTTTCTCGAAAAACACCCGCCGCGGCCGGCCGGCGCTGCGATGATCGATCTCGACCACACGATCGAGGTCGTCGGGGCGGAGCGGCCTCAGCGCATGTGTCGCGGAATCGGCCATTGTTTCAATTCCCTCCCTTGGTTTTGTTTTGTCCGCGTTGTCCGCCTTGACAGTCGGCACACCCGCGTCTACGCTAAAAGCAATATTTTGGTACGATAATACGTATTTATCGCGCCGTCAACCAAAACCGGGGGAGAGCAATGACGGAATCGGGTGATTTTGGCGGTTTCTTCGACTTTGCCGGCCGCGCCGCCGTGGTGACCGGCGGGTTGCGCGGGATCGGGCGCGCCATCGCCGACATGCTCGCGGAGCAGGGCGCCAGCGTCCATGTCTTCGACTGGGCGGACAGTGCTGAGACGGATGCGGGGTTTGCCTTTCACAAGGTCGATATCGCCGACTCCGGTGCCGTCGCCGATACCGTCGCCGCGCTGCCGACGCCGCCGACGCTGCTGGTCAACAATGCCGGCATCACCCGCGACCGCTCCATTGTCAAGATGAGCGACGAGGAGTGGCGTCAGGTGATCGACGTCAACCTGACCGGTGCGTTCAACCTGATCCGGGCACTGGCGCCGGGGATGGCCGACGCCGGCGGCGGGCGCATCGTCAACATCACATCGATCAACGGCCTGCGCGGCAAGTTCGGCCAGGCCAACTATGTGGCCACCAAGGCCGGACTGATCGGGTTGACCAAAACGGTTGCCCGCGAACTCGGCGCCAAGGGGGTCACGTGCAACGCCGTTGCCCCGGGGATGGTGCTGACCGAAATGGCCCAGCAGCTTCCCCAGAAGTTCCTCGATGCCGCATTGGCGGAGACGGTGACCGGCCAGCTAACCGCGCCGGAGGACGTTGCGGCGGCAGTCCTGTTCCTGCTCTCGGACGGCGCTCGGTCGATCACCGGCCAAGTGCTGCAGGTCGACGGCGGGCAGTATATCTGAGCGATTTCGGAGCGCCCCCCGGGCGCTCGTTTGTGGTTGGTACCGAACCGGCCATCTCAGGGGACCGGGCGCCGCCGCGGTGCCGGAGCGGCACGGTCGCGCACCGCTTCGAGGAAGGTGTCGGTGGCGGTCGTCGTCAGCCGGATCGGTGCATCGCCTCCCCTGGCGTTGGAGATGCGGCTAATGGCACTGACGTGAACGCCGTCGTCCAGCCACCACTGGAACCGGCAATGGCGGGACGCGGCGACCATCCCGCGATTGCATTCGCCGGTCGCCGGCCGGCCGTAGAGCCGTCCGAGGCGGGCGAACACCTCCGAACTCGGAGGTATCGGTCAGCACCTGCTCCTGGTTGACCCGCCAAGCCCCACCGCCCAGCTTGCGGTCGAGGAACCAAACCATGTGCCGGGCACCATCGGCACGGAAATCGCCGACCGTCTCGTTGTCGCGGGCGGTCACCGCCAACCGGGGCTGCATCGCCTGGACATCGTTGACGGTCATGCCCAGGCGCACGTCCCCGAGGACGAAATCGCTCTGGCCGCGCGCGAGGTCGAAATAGAGATCCTCGAAGTCACCGTCGGGCGAACTCGCGGCACGGCCGTAGGCGAAGAACAGGCCGGTGCAGACGATGGCCACCACCGCCAGGGTCGCCAGGACCGAGTGTCCGTGCTCCGGCTCGCCCTGTCGTGCGAGAAATGCACGCCAACCCGTCCGGGCCTTGGGTTTCGTCTTCGCCTTGATCTTCGCGGACCCTGGCTTGGCATCGGCCCCGGCCTTGGTGCCCGCGGCCACGCCGGCGGAACCGGCGCCCCGTCCGATTCGGGAGAGCGTGCCGGTGCTGCCGCGCCGTGAAGTCGTGGCGCGCGTGCCGTATCGTGAGCCAATGACAGCAGACATGAACAAGCCCATCGCTTGTCGAAACACTTATCCAATAAACAATGATATTAGACAACGCCTGTAACGGCGAATGTTTTATTTGCACTTAACTTTGCAAGGAATTTCCCTAAAATTTTATCTTTTGTCTGCTTTGGGCGTTCTCCCCGGCGCCATTCGCCGATCGAAATGAAATGGGGGCTAGGGAATCTCCGGTCCTTCACTTAGTTTTGACCGCGAGGCGGGGAGGTTGGCCTGCACGAAACCGGCACCGCCCGCCACGCGAGGGAAGGCATGGACCGCAAGCTCACGGCGATCATGGCGCTCGATGTCGTCGGCTACAGCCGGATGATGGGCGCCGACGAGGCGGGAACGCTGGAGGCGCTCAAGAGCGTGCGCCGGGACATCGTCGACCCGCTCATTTCCGAGCATCGGGGCCGGATCGTCAAGCTGATGGGCGACGGCGCGCTGGTCGAATTCGCCAGCGTCGTCGACGCCATGGCCAGCGCCGTCGACATCCAGAAGGCCATGGAGGCGGTCGACGCGGCGCCGGGCGGCGGCGATCCGATCCGGTTTCGCATCGGCATCAACCTCGGCGACGTCATCGTCGAGGGCGACGACATCTACGGCGACGGGGTCAACATCGCCGCCCGGCTGGAGGGCCTGGCCGAACCCGGAGGCATCTGCCTCTCGCGCACGGCCTTCGATCAGGTCGAGGGAAAGCTGGAAGTCGGCTTTGCCTACCTCGGCGAGCAGCAGGTCAAAAACATCGACAAACCTGTGCGCGCGTATTCGGTTCTCTTGTACGGCAAGGCCGGAGACGCGGTCGTCACGGCACCTCCGGCCAAGCCCGGATCCCAGAAACCGCTGCTGATCGGCGCCGCGGCCGTCGTCGCGGCCATCGCCGTCGGTGTCGCGGTGCTGCAACCTTGGGAATCCAGTACCGGGCCGGAACAGCAAGCGGTGGCACCGGCGTCGTTCGATAAGCCGACGGTTGCCGTGCTGCCGTTCGACAACCTGAGCGGCGACCCGGAGCAGGACTATTTCGCCGACGGCATGTCCGAAGACCTGATCACCGATCTCTCCAAGGTCTCGGGTCTGGCGGTGATCTCCCGCAACTCGACGTTCCGCTACAAGGGCAAGTCGGTCGACATACGCCAGGTCGGCCGGGAGCTCGGCGCCAACTTCGTCCTCGAAGGCAGTGTCCGCCGGGCCCAGGAACGCCTGAGGATCAACGCCCAGCTCATCGACGCGAGCACGGGCAGCCATCTGTGGGCCGATCGCTACGACAACACCGTCGCGGACGTCTTCACCCTTCAGGACCAAGTCACCCGCGAGATCGTTGCCGCACTGGAGGTCGCGCTATTGCCCGGCGAAGCGGAGAGCATCGCCAAGGTGGAGACGGCGAATACGGAGGCCCACGACTATCTGCTCCGCGGCCGGCAGGAGCATGCGCGATTCAGCTGGAAAGGCGCCATGAAGGCCCGGGAGATGTTCGAGAAGGCCATCGAACTGGATCCCGAATACGCGCGGGCCTACACGCTCCTCGGCTGGCACTTCTTCGACGCTTGGCGGGTGTGGGGCGAGGGCAGGGGCGAGAACCTCGCCCGCGCGCTCGAGCTCGGCGAAAAGGCGGTATCGCTCGATCCGACCGATCCCGCTCCCCTCGTGCTCATCGCACAGGTCCATCAGTTCAGCCGCCGGTTCGATGCGGCCCGGGAGGCCGCGGACAAGGTGCTGGCGCTGAACCCGAACGATCCGCTGACCCTGGGCAACCTCGGGTCCATGTTTCGCTACGCCAGCCGGGCGGAGGAAGCGGTGGACCTGGTCGAGCGTGCCGTCCGCCTCGACCCCTATCACCCGCCCAACTACATGGAGTGGCTGGCCCATGCCTACTTCCAGGTCGGCCGCTACGACGACTGCGTGAAAGCCGCGGAACGCGGCATCGCGTTGAACGCCGACTATGTGGCGCTCTATCTCAACCTCACGCAGTGCCACGTTGGCCTGGGGCAGATGGAGGAGGCCAGGAAGGCCGCCGGCGAAATGCTGCGCACCACTCCCCGGTTCACCGTCGGCGCGTACGTCGGTTACGCGCCGTTCACCGACGAGGGCGACCGGGAGAAATCGGCCGCACCGCTCCGTCAGGCCGGCGTCCCCGAATAGGCCTAGGCGACTTCGTCGTAAAGCTGCGTCGCCAGCCGGCGGACCAGATTCAGCGCCACCTTGCGGCGGTATGTCTGCGGCGTGAACGTGCTCTTCATCGGCTGAAGCTGTTTGGCGACGATCCGCTCGATCTGGTCGAGGGCGTCGTCGTCCAGGACCTTCCCGTCGAACGCATCCAGGCCTTCGATCGGCAGCGGGCGCGAGTTGGTGCCGGTGAAGGCGATGGCAAGCCTGCCCAGGCTATCTCCATCGCGGCGCACCGCGACGGCGACGCCGATCAGCGGGAAGTCGATGGAGCCGCGCTGGCGCACCTTGGCGTAGGCTGCTCGGCTTCCATCGGGCGGGTCGAGGCGTAGCGCAACGACCACTTCTCCCGCCGCCAGGGTGAGGTGCGCGGCGCCGTCCTCCCGGTAGAGGTCGGCGAGCGGAATGGTCCGCTGGCCCTCCGGGCCGGTAATATCGACGGCGGCGCCGACCACCAGGCACGCCGGCGCCACATCGCCCGAGAACGCGGCGAAGCACTTGTCGCTCTTGGGGGCCACGTGGCAGATGGTGCCTTCACGCTTGAGGCAGTAGTCGTTGGCGTTCCGCCACCATTCGCTCTGGTTGTAGTAGACGCAGCGAGTATCGAGGCAGAGGTTGCCGCCGATGGTCGCGACCTCGCGGTGGGTCGGACCGGCGACCGTTTCGGCCGCCTCGACGACCACCGGCCAGCTCGCCTGCACCTGCGGGTCCGCGCAAAGATCGGCGAGCGTGACCGCGGCGCCGATGCGCGCGCCGCCGTCATCGGCGATGGTGAGGAGCGCCGACATTTCGGCAACGCTGTTCAGGTCGATCACCGTCGGCGGCCGTTCCATGCCCCGGCGGACGTTCGGGATCAGGTCGGTGCCGCCGGCGACGACGCGGGCTTCCGGCGCCGCCGCCTGCATGTCCAAGAGCTCGGCGACGGAGACCGGCTTCAACAGATTGAATTGGGGCATCGGTTCCATCAGGCGGCTCCCGGCATGTCTTTCTGGCGTTCGGCCTTGCGGGCCTTGGCGATGGCGTCGAGCAGGCGGTCCGGGCTGATCGGCATATCGGTGGTGCGTACGCCGGTGGCGTCGTAGACGGCGTTGGCCAGCGCCGGCAGCAGTGCCGCCAACGCCCCTTCGCTTGCTTCCTTGGCACCGAACGGGCCGTTGGGATCGATCGACTCGACGATCTTCGTCGTGATCGGCGGGGATTCGACGATCGTCGGCACCCGGTAGTCGAGCATGTTCGGCCCGACGGGCAGGCCGGCGTGATAGCGGGTTTCCTCGGACAGCGCCTGGCCGAGTCCCATCCACACGGCGCCTTCCACTTGGCCTTCCACCGACAGCGGGTTGATGGCGAAGCCGCAGTCGTGGGCAACCCAGACGTGGTCGGCGGTGACCTGGCCGGTGTCTTCATCGACGGTCACCTCGCAGGCAACCGCCGCATAGGAGAATCCGACGGTCGAGCCGACGGCGGCACCGCGGTGCTTACCGCCCTGGAACTCCCGGGACACGGTGTAGGTGCCCTTGGCGGTGATCGGGCCGTCGTCGGCCAGGGCTTCGCGGACCACCTCGTTGAAGGAGATCTCCGGATCCTGTCCGCCGGCGACGCGATAGACCTCGCCGAGGCATTCGATGTCTTCCGGTTTCGCCTCGAGCTTGCGGGCGGCGGCGGCGACCAGCACTTCCTTCAGGTTCTCGGCCGCTTCCTTGGCGGCATTGCCGACCATCAACGTTACCCTCGACGAGTACGAGCCGTTGTCCTTGGGCGTGATGGCGCTGTCGGACGAGATGACCCGGAACCGCGAGCCGTCGAGCCCGAGGACCTCGCCGGCCGTCTGCATCAGGATCGTGGACGAGCCCTGGCCGATCTCGGGCGCACCGGTCAGCACGGTGATGTTGGCGTCCCAGTCGAGCTTGAGCTTGACCGTGGCGTGGGGCTCGCCGGTCCAGTGGATGGGCTTGGCCGCGCCGGAGACATAGTGCGAGCAGGCCATGCCGATGCCCTTGCCCTTCGGAAGCTGTCCTCGGCGTTCGCGCCAGCCCGATGCTTCCTCCACCCAGTCGATGCATTCAGGAAGGCCATAGGAGTTGACCTTCAGTCCGTTGACGGTCTCGACGGGCGGGGCCAGCAGATTGGCCCGGCGAACGGCCACGGGATCGAGGCCGAACTCCTCGGCCACCATGTCGACCAGGCTCTCGAACGCGAAGCGCACGTTGACGGTGCCATGGCCGCGCATCGCCCCGCACGGAGGCAGGTTGGCGTAGACCCGATAGCCGTTGTAGCGAACGGCCGGGATGTCGTAGATGGCGTTGAGCAACGCGCCGGCATAGAGGATGGTGACGATGCCGTAGCCGCCGTAGGCGCCACCGCGCTGCACGGTCTCGCAGTCGCAGGCGGTCATGCGGCCGTCGCGGGTCATGCCAAGCTTGATGGTGACCGTGGTTTGCGGCCGGCCACGGTGGGTCAGGAAGGTTTCCTCCCGGGTCAACTTCATGCGCACTTTCCCGCCTGCGGCGCGAGCCAGCAGGCTGGCGATGATCTCGAAGTTGAGGGTCTCCGTGCGGGCGCCGAAGCCGCCGCCGATGTAGGGCTTGATCACGCGGATGCGCGAAGCGTCCATGTCCAGGCAGCGGGCGACCATCAGGTGCACGTAGTAGGGGACCTGGGTGCAGGTCTCCAGCGTCAGCATGCCCGTTTCGGCGTCGAATTCGGCCAGCGAGGCGTTCGGCTCCATCTGCACGTGGGTCACCTCGGCGCACTCGAAACTGGCTTCGCGGACAATGTCCGCGTTGGCAAAGCCGGCAGCAACGTCGCCGAACTCGTTGTGCACGTCGCGTTCGATGTTACCGGGCTTGGCCTCGTGCAAGTCGACCGCACCCGGCGCGCGGGCCGCGGCTGAGTCGTAGTAGGCCGGAAGTTCCTTGACCTCCATCTTGATCCGGCGCACCGCTTCCTCGGCGGTGAAATCGTCGATGGCCGCCACGGCCGCGACGGGCTCGCCGCGATAGCGCACGCGTCCGCGGGCGAGGGGGAACTCGTTCATCGCGATGGGCAGAACGCCATAGGTCTTGTCGCAGATGTCACCGGTGATGATGGCGACGACCCCCGGCATGGCCTCGGCCTCGGAGACGTCGATCGAGATGATATCGGCGTGGCTGTAGGGACTGCGGTAGATGCGCCCGGCCAGTGCTCCGACGTGCGAAAGGTCGGCCGTGTACTGCGCCCGGCCGCTGACCTTTTCGACGCCGTCGATCAGCGGGAGCGGTGCGCCCGCCATCTTCGCAGGCGTTGGCTTGGTGGTGGGATCGGTGGTCATGGCGCGACCCTCCCCTGGGCATCGAGTTGGGCGGCATAGCGCACCGATTCAATGATCTTCACGTAACCGGTGCAGCGGCAGATGTTGCCGCCGAGCGCGGCGCGGATGTCGTCGTCGCTGGGATCCGGGTTCCGCCGCAGAAGCCCTTCGGCGGCCATGATCATCCCCGGCGTGCAGTAGCCGCATTGACTGCCGAGCTTCTCGTGGAAGCCCTTCTGCAGGCTGGCGAGCCGGCTGTTGCGGACCAGTCCCTCGACGGTCTCGATTTCGGCGCCGGCGGCGGCGTGGGCCAGCGAGATGCACGACAGCCGCGGCCGGCCATTGACGAGTACCGTGCAGGCGCCGCATTCGCCGCCGTCGCAGCCCATCTTGGTGCCGGTCAGCCCGACCACCTCGCGCAGGTAGTCGATCAGCAGCATGTTTCCGGCGACGGCGTCCTCGCGTGGCTGGCCGTTCACCGTACACTTCAGGATGGTTTTCATGGTCTTTTCGACCTCCTGGTCGGTCTCGTGGCTGGCCCTGTTTACGTCTTAACTCTTACTTTCCGCGCAGGTCGCGAACGCGTACTGCCTTGCCCTCGGATCGCGGCACCTCGCCCGGGCTGAGCACGACGGCCCGGCAGGTCACCCCGATCAGCGACTTGATGTGGTGTTCGACATCGGCGCCGATCTGCTCGTAGGTCTCGACCGGGACTCCGGGGCTTGCTTCGCATTCGACCGTCATCGTGTCCATGTTGGCTTCGCGTTGGATGACGAGCTGGTAGTGCGGTTCGATGTTGGCGCGCTCGACCAGTACCGCCTCGACCTGCGACGGATAGACGTTGACCCCGCGGATGATCAGCATGTCGTCGTCGCGTCCGGTGATCCGCATGATCCGCGCATGGGTGCGGCCCGTCGCGGCGCTGGGCTCGTCGTTGAGCCAGGTTATGTCGCGGGTCCGGTATCGGATCATCGGCTGCGCCCACTTGGCCAGCGTAGTGATGACCAGTTCTCCCGGCTCTCCCGGTGGCTTGCGGGCGCCGGTCTCGGGGTCGATGATCTCGAACAGGAAGCAGTCCTCCCAGCCGTGCAGGCCCTGCTGGCTTTCCCCTTCCTCGGCGGCGACACCGGGGCCAATGATCTCGGAGAGACCGTAGATGTCGACGGCGCACAAGCCGAGCCGTGCCTCGATCTGGGCGCGCATCGCCTCGCTCCACGGTTCGGCGCCGAACACACCGACCTCGAGCTTGCTGGATCGGATGTCGTAGCCCTCCTTCTCGGCCACTTCGGCGATGTTGAGGGCGTATGACGGTGTCGCGCACAGTACCCGGGCGCCGAAGTCCTGGATGAGGACGATCTGGCGTTCGGTGAAACCGCCGGAGACCGGCGTCACCGTGCAGCCGAGCTGCTCTCCGCCGTAGTGGGCGCCGAGTCCGCCGGTGAACAGGCCGTAGCCGTAGGCGTTGTGGACGATGTCGCCCGGGCGGGCGCCGGCGCAGGCCATCGACCGCGCCATCAGGTTCGACCACACGTCGATGTCTTCGCGGGTATAGCCGACGACGGTCGGCTTGCCGGTGGTGCCCGATGACGCGTGGACGCGGATCACCCGGTCCTGGGGGACGGCGAACATGCCGAAGGGATAGTTGTCCCTCAGGTCGGCCTTCACAGTGAACGGGAAGCGGGCGAAATCGTCGAGGCTGTTGAGATCGCCGGGTCCAATCTGGGCGTCGTCGAAGGCCTTCCGGTAATGGCCGACGTTGTCGTAGGCGTGCTTGACGATCCGCTGCAGCTTGCCGAGCTGAAGCTCGGCCAGCTTGTCCCGCGGCATCTTTTCGATCTCGGGCTGATACATATAGCCGTCGTGGGTCACCGTTATCCTCCCCTGGTTATCATTTTCGCCCCCTTATCTGCGTTCGGTGGGGGCACCGATCTCGTTTCAGGCGGCGGCCTTGAGGTCGCCGTCCGGGTCGTCCCGGGCCGCCGCGAGCGAGCTGCGCACCTCGGCGGCCAATGCCTCGCGGTCGGAGACGAGGCGTCCCTTCCAGTTGGTGAACAGGTGGTCCAGCCGGGCAAGCCCGCGCCGGCGGACACCGCCATACCCGCGCGCCCATACCGCCAGCCGGGCCGTGTCCAGCGCCAGGTCGGCGTCTTGCTCGGCGGCGGCGAGAACCGCCTCGAGCCACCGCTGCAACGCCGCTTCCTCTTCGGCGTGACCAAAGCTCCGGCGCCGCCAAGGCCGCAGCGCCGCCAGCAGCTTCAGCGCCGCGAACCCCCAGGCCGTGGTGGTCGGCAGCCTGAGCGCGAAGCCGCCACCGAGACGGGGATCGGGCAACTTCGCCACGAGCCGGCCAAGCGAAGGCGGCATTAACGCGGCGAACTCGGCGGGACCGGGCTTGAGAAAATCGGTGACGGTCAGCGGGTCTTCGCCGCCGATCCTCAGCTCGCCACGGATCCGTGCCAGACGGCCGGGCCGGGTCTTGAGCTGGGCGACTCGGATGATGTCCTCGGCCGTCATCCACGCTGCCAACCGCTGGGCGACCTCGCGGGCGAGGGCCAGGTCGGGGCGAAAATCGACCGCGAGCACCGGCCGCAAGCGGTCCAGGTAGAGCCGCGCATAGGCGTCGTCCTGATAGTCCACCAACCGCGCCAGCGCGTGTCCCACCAGTGGCTGCAGGGTCTCCGGCAGCGCTGCAACGGCGTCTTCGAACTCGGCCGGTGCGGAGTCATAGGCCATGCCCGGTTGCCGGGCTGGCGGCGGCGGATTGCGGGCGAGGTCGAGCCCGGCTTCGAAACCGGCAAGGTTGGCGTTGACGGCGATGCCGCGGGCCTGGATAGCAGCGCGGAACTCGTCCTCGCTCAGCGGCAGCACGCCGGACGCAGCGATGGCTCCGAACATGACCGCGTTGGCCTGTCCGCCAACTTGCGACGCCGCCGCCTTCATATCTATTTCAATCAAAGAGTTAGACGCGCTTCTTAAACTGTCAATGATACTTTCGGCGGGGATGGTTCCGTCGCCGGCGACGCTCTTCTCGGCCGTCGAATAGATGCGTTGCGGCGAGGTGATGACTGTCGTCCGCGCCGTGATCAAACCGATTTCCAGCGCCCGGCCGGCTTCCGTGGGCTCGAGCGCCGCCATCAGGTCGAGAGCATCGGCGTCGGGGAACAGGCTGAACACGGGCGTCCCGGCGGCGGCGCGCTCGGGGAACAGCTCGAAGTAGTAGGTGGTGGCACCGGTCCGCTGGGCGACGCCGGGAATGGACGTGGCCTGGGCCGGATAGCCGGCGAGCCGTGCCGCTTCGGCCAGCCAGTCGGCGAGGACTCCGCCGCCCTGACCGCCGAGGGCGCCGATCTGTATGCACACGGGACGCTCCGCCGTCACGAAGCGCCCATCATCGCCAGCAGCCGGGCGTTCACCCGGTGGGCGAGGCGCTGCCAAAGGTTCGGGTTCGATATGCCCTGTCCCTTGTAGAACGACGGGCAGAGCTGCGCCGCGTGCGCCACCTCGCCGCAGAGATTGCAGGCCACGCAGGTGTCGTCGCACTGGGCCGTGGGCGAGTCCTTGATCGGGTCGGTGGTCGGCCGCAGGGTCAGCGACGGACAGCCCGAGAGGCGCATGCACGAGTGGTCGCCCGTGCAGACCTCTTCGTCGACGCCGTAGCGAGCTTTGCGCACCGGCTGGCCGGCGGCGGCCGCGGCAGCCTTCTCCTTGTCGCCCCGGCGCTTCTTGGCGAGCATGCACTCCTGGTCGGAGATGATCACCCGAAGCCCCTCGCCGCGGGCATCCACGGCCTCGCGCAGGGTCTTCAGGGATTCACTGACCCGGTAGGCATCGACCCGGCGGACCCACTTGACGCCAATGCCGCGCAGCGCGCTCTCGATCGACACCTTGATCGGCTGGCCGAGCGGCGTCGAACCGGTGGACGGCACGTGTTGCTGGCCAGTGGCGGATGCATAGCCGTTCTCGAGGATGATCAGCACCGAGTCCAGCCCTTGCCAGTGGGCGTTGATGGCGCCGGTCGAGAAGCCGTTGTGCCAGAATCCGCCGTCCCCCATGATCGCGATGGTCGGCTGGCCGAGCGCCGGGCCGACGGCGCCGCCGCTGGCAAGGCCGAGGCCGTAGCCCAAAACCGTGTTGCCAATGTTGAACGGCGGCAGGGTGCCGAACGTGTGGCAGCCGATGTCGCCGGAAACATGCAAAGGCCCACGCTCGCGCATCAAAAGCTTCAGCGCGGTGAACATCGGCCGCTCCGGACAGCCGGAGCAGAACCCCGGCGGGCGCGGCGGCATCGGAGTCGCCGTCGCCACGGCGCGGGCCTCGGTGGCGGCGGTGACGATGGCGTCGTTGCGGTGTTTGGCCGTCTTGGCGATCTCTTCCGGCGCGTCCTCGGCGAGATACGCGGCGACGCCGGCACGGACCACCCAGCCGACGTACTCGCCGGCCTCGGGCAGCACGTCCTTGCCGCGCACCCGGCAGTCGATGCCGTGGCTCTGGGCAATGGCGCGGACCTGATCCTCGATGAACGCCGGGTTGCCTTCCTCGACGACGAGAACGCTCTTCTTGTCGCGCAAGAAATGGGCGATCTGCTCGGGCACCAAGGGGTGGACCACGTTGAGCACCAGGAGCGGCACGCGGCTGCGGCCGTAAGCGTCAGAGGCGCCGAGGCGGGCGAGGGCGCGCTGCACCACGCCCCAGGTTCCGCCCTGGAGGATGATGCCGCAGCTCCCATCGGTGCCGGGGAAATGCTCGTTGAGCTCGTTGTCGACGATGAACTTCCGCGCCGCCGGCAGGCGCTCCTCGAACTTGGCCTTCTCCTGGGCGTATGTGGAGGGCGGCAGCACCATCTTCCCATAGTCGAACCGGGCGGCGGGGAAGGGATTGTGCGGGCTGTAGGCCGGCGGCCGGTTGTCGCGGCAGACGAAGTCGCCGGTCATGTGGCAGGCGCGGATGCGCAAGGTCATCATCACCGGGAGGTGGCAGGCCTCGGAGAGTTCGAACGCCTTCTCGGTGAGATCGACAAGGTTCGGCAGGTGGTAGCGCGGGTCGATCAGCGGCATCGATGACTTCATCGCCGTCGCCATGGTGCGTTCCTGGATGACGCTGGCCCCCTCGCCGTAGTCCTCACCGACGACCACCAGGGCACCGCCGGTGACGCCGGCCGAAGCAAGGTTGCTGAGCGCGTCGGAGGCGACGTTGGTGCCGACGATGGACTTCCAGGTCACCGCGCCGCGGAGCGGATAGTGGATGGAGGCGCCGAGCAGCGCCGCGGCACCAGCCTCGGAGGCCGACTGCTCGAAATGGATGCCGGCCGGTTCGAGGACTTCGGCACGGGCGTCCGACAGCACGTCGATCAGATGCGAGACGGGCGCTCCCGGATAGCCGCCCACGTAGGAGACGCCGGCCTGCAGCAGGCCCTTGGTGACGGCGAGGATGGCCTCGCCGTGAAACGTCTCGTTGGCACCGAGCTGAAGCTTGCGGACCTCGCCGGTAAAGGACCGTTCGGTGCCCTTTCCCTGGCTGTCATAGGCCCTGCCGGCGCCGTCCATGCCGTCAGCTCCATCCCGGCTTCGCACCCGCGCCACCGCTGCCGATCACGCCGCGTTCCGGCGCGCGGACGATGGCGAAGCCCTGATTGTAGCCCGCCCGGAGGATGAGTGTGAATTTGAACATCCAACCGGCGACCATGGCCGTGAACCCGGCAATGGCGGCGACGGTGACGGCGAAGTCCGATGCGACGAACATGGCCGCCACCGCAACAACCGGGACCACGACTCCAAGGCCGATGAACCAAGGGTTCAGCCCGGTCAACGCCTCGACAGCCTTGACCGGCGCGTCGGCGGCGACGTTTCGGCGATAGGTGAACCATGCCCAGGCGCGCAGGACGACGAGGGCGACAAGCACGATGGCCGCGGCGGTGCGGGCGCCGGCCGGCAGTCCGGGTGCCGCCCACGGCGCGAGCAGCAGGAACGCGCCGACGCCCTCGGCAAGGCCGGTGACGACCAGCAGCGGCACCGATGCGGGGTCTCGCCACGCCGGAATGCCGCGGCTGGCGTTGACCAGGCGGGCCTGGCAATAGAGGAACGCGGCGGCGAAGATCGCCGCGAACGGCACCAGCACCGGCCCGGAGAACCACGCGGCGGCGGCACCGAAGACAAACAGCGGGCCGGCGACCATGGATTCGCGGGTCATCCAGGATGTCTGCGGATTGACGAAGACGTTGAACGGCGCCCGCAGCGGCCGTCCCGTCTCCAGCCACACGAGGAACAGCCCAAGGCCGACGAGGGCCAGCGCGGCGGCGCCGTAGACGAGCATCGGGCTGCCGAACAAGGCGGCGATGCCGGCGGCGACCATCAGCCCCGAACCGGTGCCGCCGAAGGTGAAGTTGCCGGCGGCGCGGGCGTCCCAATGGGCCTGGTGCCACGGGGCGACGCCGCGGGTGGCGCCGCTCTCTCCCGACTTGTCGACCGGCTCGGCGCGTTCCGCTTCGCTCAGCGTTTCACCGGCAGGGTTTTCCTCGGTCGCCGCCGCCCAGACGTAGTGGAAGCCAGGATTGGTGCCGACCTCATCGTGCATGCGGAAGTACCGCGTCTCCGCCAACAGCTTGGAAACCGGACTTTCGGGATCTTCGGCGTCGCCGAAGTGCAGGGCGTCGGCGATGCAGGAGTTCACGCAGGCCGGCGTCGCCACCGGATCAACACCCGGAGTCAGCCCGTGACTAAGTCCGTAGTCGATGCGGTCGGTGCAGAACGTGCACTTCTGCGCCACGCCGCGCCTTGCCGGGTCCTCGCGCTGGGCTTCGTTGGCCATGCGCTTGCCGGGTCCGTAGGCGAACAGCGGTTTGTCGACCTTGAACCGGGCCTGGTAGGGACAGGCGACGGCGCAGTACGCGCAGCCGATACAGAGATCGTAGTCGATGGTGACGATGCCGTCCGGGCGCTGCTTGGTCGCCGTCGACGGACAGACGTGCATGCACGGCGGATCGGCGCAGTGCTGGCAGCCGACGGGGATGAACGTGCGCTGGACGTTGGGGAACGTGCCGCTCTCCAGATCGAGGACCTTGCGCCATTGCACGCCGGGAACGGTGGCGTTGGTATGCTTGCACGATGCCGTGCAGGTCTGGCAGCCGACGCAGCGCCGAAGATCGGCGACCATCGCCCAGCGGGTCATTCCCCGGCTCCCAATTTGCGCACCTTCGCCCGCACCAGGTCCGAGGCGGAGCCGGTGGCGTCGGTGAGGTCGAGCAGCATCGGTGTCAGGGCGTTCATGCTCGCCGTCCGCTCCTTCTTCAGCGACGGCGTCGCCCAGTGGTCGAACTGGCCGATCATCACGAGGGTGTCGGGGCGGATGCCCTGACGGAGGTAGGCGCGCCCTCGGGTGGCGTTCAGCGGCGACGCAACCTCGACCAGATCGCCGTCCTTGATGCCCAATTCGGCCGCCCGACCAGTGTTGATGATCACGCCGCCGTGGCCGGCGACGTTGCTCGCCACCTCCTTGATCATCTGCACGTCGACGTTGGCGCCCCACGCGTATTGCATCGAGCGCGAGGTCACCAGCCAGAACGGATACTCGGCGATGTTGGCGCCCAAGTTGTCTTCGAGCGCCTTGTCCCAGACGCCGGGATAGTCCTTCCACCGCGGTAGCGGCTCGTACTCCTCGAGCTGGCTGTCCCACCAGCTTATACCCCGCTGGTGCAATCGGTTGGCGAGCTGGCGGCCAACCCGATAGAGCCGCTCCTGATAGGGCAGTTCGAACCGCAGCCCCTGGTCCTCGAGCTCGGGCAGGAGGTACCAATCCAGGCGCTCGAACGGAACGACGCGGAAGCCGCGCTCGCGGTAGTAGTCGAGCCCGTCCGTGGCCTTGCCCTCGGTCAGCTCGGCGCTGGCGGCCCGGCACGTGGCGTCCCAGATGTCCTCGACGGACGGCACGTTGTGGGCGTCGATGGAGAAGTCGTAGCCCTCGCCCCGCAACGGCACGCCGTGCGCGCCCTTGTTGATGGCCTCGTTGTACGTGTCGAGAACGCCCGTCTTTTCCGCCAACTGGGTGGCGATCCAGGTCATGTCCCTGGTCTCGCCCGGCGGTTCCACCGCCGGCTGGCGCAGGGCGAAGCCCTGATAGTCCCAGAACTGCTCGACGTACTTGGTGCCGCCGACGCGGATCAGCTGCAGGCTTTCGAGGTCGGTGGCCTCGGGCAGCAGGATGTCGGCCATGTGGTTGGTTTCGTCGTGGGTGTAGGCGAAGCAGACGGTGAAGGGGAACGACGCGATCGTCTCGGTGATCGTGGCGGTGTCCCAGAACGAGATCGACGGGTTGGTGCGGTAGACGAACCACACGTCGGGCCGCGTCGCCTTCGGCCAATGGGCCGGTGCCTTCTTCTGCATCATCCAGGCGAGGTGGGTGGGACCCAGCGCCTGGCTCCACGGCGAGTTGGCGACCAGTGGGATCAGCGTCCGGTTGGCGTTGCGCACCTCGGGCCGCGACATCCAGTGGTCCTCGTCGGTCGGGTTCAGCGGATACTCCATGAACCCGTCGGGGCCGGGCTTGACGCTGGCTTGGCGCGACGTCGCCGGACGGTTCAGGCGGACTGTCGTTCCGAGGGTGCCGCCGGGAACCTCGAGCCCGCCGACCAGGCACGCCAGCATGGTCCGCGCCCAGCAGCAGTCGAAGCCACCCCAGCCGTTGTTGACCGTCTTGCCGAGCGCCACCGACACGGGACGGTAGGGCAGGGTGCGTCCACTGATCTCGATGGTCTCGCCGATGTGCGCGTGGTCGAGAAACTCCAGGGCGACGCGGCGGATGTCGGCGACCGGCACGTCGCAGATGCCGGATGCCCACCGCGGCGTATAGGACTCCATCGCCTTCATCATGTGGGCGAACGCCGGCTTGGCGGCGAAGCGGTTGATCTCCCACACCTTGCCGTCCGGGCCCTCTTCGATCGCGAACTCGACGTCGTGAGAGCCCTCCAGCGCCGGATCGATGTCGGGGGTGTCGTAGGGGACGGCGCGTTTGGTCTTCAGATCCCAGACCAGGGGTTTGCGGGTCTCCGGATCGCGCAGATAGAACTCGTGCGGGGCCACCAGGTAGGGCGATGCCGTGCGGTGCTTGAGGAACGGGATGTCGAGGCGGTCCAACTGCTTATGGACGAGGACATGGACCATCGCCAGCAGGAACGCGGCGTCGGTTTTCGGTTTGATCGGCAGCCATTCCGCCGAGCACGCGCCGGTCACCGAAAGGTGCGGCTCGATCTGGACCCGCTTGATGCCGCGGGTCCGTGCCTCGGCGTGGCGGGCCACCCCGCACACGCCGCCCGAGGCTTCGACGTTGGCGCCGAAGGAGACGACGTACTCGCAAAGCGGCGTATCGGGGCAGACCGTGAACGCCCGGTGCCAGAACTCGCCGTACAGGTGTTCGGAGTGGTAGCACTTCACGCCCTGACCGCTGCCGAAGCCGAAGTCGATCGGGCCGAGGGCGGCGAGGAAGGCCGGGAAGGTGCCCATGTAGGCGGTCGGCGTGCCGCCGCCGCCGAAGCTGGCGGCGATGCGGGGAAAGTCGCTGTCGTCGCGCAGGCCCTTCACGCGCACGTCGCGCAACTGACCGGCGATGGTGTCGAGCGCCTCGTCCCAGGTGATGGCGACGAAACCGGGGTCCTGGTCGCGGCCCTTCTTCGGGTTGGTGCGCTTCATCGGCTGCAGGACGCGGGCGGGGTTGTAGGTCTTCTGCACCAGGCCATAGGCCTTGACGCAAACCCGGCCGGCGGCGGGGTGGATTCCGGTGGCCTCGAACAACGGCTCGACTTCGGTGGCCACGCCATCGTCCACGCGCACCGATAGCAGGTCAGGCCCGGCGACGCACTGATAGCAGTAGGTCGCGACGGTGCGGGCGTTCTCGTCGCGGACGCTCATGACGCAGGCCTCAACCGCCCCGGGCCTTGGCAGCCTTGGCGGCCAGGCGTTCACCGGTCTTGGCGACATCGACGACGAAGCGGTTGTGCTTGCCCTTGGCGACCGGCTCCACGGTGTCGCTGGCGGCAATCTCGAAACTCACGCCACGGCCGTCGACGCCGGTGACGGTCGCGGTGATGGTGACGTCCATGCCGACAAGCGTGGCGCCCGTATGGTCGATGGCGACCCGAGTGCCGACGGTATCCTCGCCGTCGTCGAGATGTTCGAGGAGAAAATCGCGGCAGGTCTGTTCGATGTCGCGCACCAGTTCGGGAGTCGCGTATACGCGCAGGTCCTCGCCCATGAAATCGATGGTGCGGGCCTTGTCGACGGTCACCGTGCGGGTGACCACGAGACCGGGCGCAAGGGTGTCCTTCATGTTCGTCTCCTCCCCACCGACGGCCGTTTCAAGGTGCGCAAGCGGCGCGGGATTGCCGCATTTGACGCCTCCCAGCACCGTCGGATATTATATTGTTCGGTATACGAACAACTTCGGTCGATGATAGGCCTATACGGGGTTTTCGACAACAGAAAATTTTGCTTTTCTACGGTCGTTGTGGTGGCAAACAGATAGCCCGCAGCGGTAGGGTTCGAGGGTCTGACGGGCGCCACGCGGGGACAGCAAGGGCCGCATCTTTGGCAGGGAGGCGACGATGAACGTTGAGGAATTCAGGACGGTGATGCAGCCGGTCATCGACGCGGTCGCCGGCAAGGCCGTTGACGCGGACCTCGCCGACGAGCTGAACCGGCGTTTTCCGCCCGACGGGGCGGAGTTCCAGGCCATCGAGAAGGCCTGCCACGCCGCCATCGAAGCGGGATGGATGTGCAGCCAGGGCGCCGAGGGCCGTCGTTTCGGTCGGGTGATCGAGGCGGAACCGGCGAGTTCAAACCTGAGCGTCGACGTCGTCGACCTGACCGACATCGTCGGCCCGCACCACAGCCATCCGACCGGCGAGGTGTGCATGACCATGCCGGTGACGCCCAGCGCCAAGTTCGATGGCCACAGCGCCGGCTGGTGCGTCAACCCGCCGGGCTCGGCCCACAATCCGACGGTGACCGAAGGCCGGGCGCTGGTGCTCTACCTGCTGCCCGACGGCCAGATCAATTTCACCAAGTAGGGCGGGGCGCGGCCCGCGGCGGGAATTACCGTCCGCTGGAGACGTTGACCGCGGTGACCGTCATGTCGGCGATGGCGGTGCCGTCGTCGAAACGCTCGATGCGGCTCAGCACTTCGACCGAGGTCCCGTCATCCAGGTTCCAGTGGTAGCGGCAGGGCGTGCCTGATCCGGTGCCGCCGCGTCCGCAGCGCCGCGACGGCGGCGCGTCGAAGTGATCGGCAAACTCCTCGACGAAATCGAGTTCCGCGTCGTCGGCGAGGACGCGGCGGTACTGCATGCGGTAGGCCTTGCGGCCGTGTTCGGAGCCGAGGAACGAAACGGTGTAGGTCGTGCCACCGGCGGTGAACGTGCCGAAGGACCGCCCGTTCGGGCCCGAGCGCAGTTCCATGTCCGGGTACATCGCGGCGACGTCTTCGGGCGTCATGCCCAGCGCCGACGCGCCGGCGGTGAAATGCTCCGCTCCCGGGCGCGACGCTGTTTCCATGCCCAGATCCAGCCCGCGACCGAAGCCCCGGCCGGCGAACTCGTCGTAGACCGGGTTCTGTCCGTAGACGAAGGCCAGAAGCGAGACGATGCCGACAAAGATCAGCAGCGTCGAAGCGATAATGTCTTCATCGAACCACGCGGGAAGGAACCGGCGGCGATGGCCGGAGTCCTCATCGTGTTCGTGTTCGGGGTCCATAACCGACACGTGCTTTCGATAGCCAGAGGTTTCGATGGCAATGTCCATTTAGGCATTTTAAAGTATAAGTGATAATTATTCTAAAGTTTTATTTGCAATCAATTTAGTAACAATTTTAGATAAAATTTTATCTTTCTGCCGGTTCCATGAAAACGGCGTCAGCGACAGCATCGCAGACGGGTTCGGAGCCATACACTAAGGCAGTTTAGACGCCGAGATGCCGCTGGTGGATCTCCGGGTTCGCGGCGAGATCTTCGGCGGTGCCGGCGTAGACGACCTGGCCCTTGGCCAGAATCAGGCAACGGTCGCACAAGTCGAGCAACGCCTCGATATCCTTGTCGACAATCAACGTGGCGATGCCGGCGGCCTTGATCTGGCGGATCACCGACCAGATCTCGGCGCGAATCAACGGGGCCAAGCCCTCCGTCGCCTCGTCCAGGATGAGCAGGGTCGGGTTGGTCAGCAATGCCCGCCCGATAGACAGCATCTGCTGTTCGCCGCCGGAAAGCTGGTTGCCCATGTTGCCGATCCGCTCGCCGAGGCGCGGGAACATCTCGATCACCCGGTCCAGGGTCCAATCGGTACCTCCGCTGTGCCTCGGACGCGCCGCCATCACCAGGTTCTCCTCCACCGAGAGGTTGGGGAAGATGCCGCGCCCTTCCGGGACCAACGCCAGCCCCTCGCGGGCGACGAAGTGCGGGGGTGCGCCGGTCATCACCCGGCCGTTGATGCGGACCTCTCCCTCGCGCGGCGGGTTGAGACCGAAAATGGAGCGAATGGTGGTGGTCTTCCCCATGCCATTGCGGCCCATGAGGCTGATGCCTTCTCCCGGCCCGACCGACAGGTCGACACCGTGCAAGATGTGGCTGGCCCCGTAGTAGGTGTGCAGCCCGCTTGCGGCGAGGATGGGTTCCGCGTCGCTCATACGCCACGTCCATCGTTGGTGCCCAGATAGGCGCGCTGCACTTCGGGGCTTGCCCGGATCTGCTCGGGGGTTCCGGTTTCCAGAACCTGGCCGTTGACCATCACCGTCAGGTCCTCGGCGATGGCGAACACCGCGTCCATGTCATGCTCGATCAGGATCAGCGTGTGATCGACCGCCAGCGCCCGCAACAGCTCGATCACCCGCAGCGACTCCTCGCGGCCCATCCCGGCCAGCGGTTCGTCGAGCAAAAGCAGTTCGGGTTCCGTCGCCAGCATCATGCCGATTTCGAGTTGGCGCTGTTCGCCGTAGCTCATGGCGCTGGCCACCGTATCCGCCCGGTGGGTGAGGCCGCATTGCTCTAGCGCGTGGTTGGTGCGGGTGCCGACGTCGCCATACCGCTTCGACGGCCGGAAGAAGCGCATCGAGGTCTTGAGCCGCGACTGGGCGGCGAGCCAGCAGTTCTGCTCGCAGGTGAACGACGGGAAGATATTGGTCTTCTGGTAGCTCCGGCCGACGCCGAGCTGGGAGATCCGGTTTGGCGGCGCCCCCGAGATTTCGCGCCCCTTGAACCGCACGGTCCCCTTGGTTGGTTTGATTTCCCCCGACAGCAGGTTGATCAGGGTCGTCTTGCCGGCGCCGTTGGGGCCGATGATCGCGTGGATGCGACCGGTGTCGAACGTCAGACCGACATCGTCGACCGCAGCCAGCGCGCCGAAGTACTTGCTCAGCCCCTCGGTGACAAGGATCGGCTCGGTCATTTGGCCGCCTCACGAGGAGTCTCGGCTTGCGGACTCGGTGGTGCCGGTTCCGATCCCAGGTCGACGGTCCTCGACGTTCGCATGCCGGTCAGACGGGCAAACAACCCGGCGATCCCGTGGGGCAGGAACAGGACGATCAGGATGACGAACACGCCGATGACCAGCGACCAGTGCTCGGTCAGATCCTGGAACTGGTCCTGCATCAGTCCGAAAGCGAAAGCGCCGATCACCGGCCCGTAGAGCGTGCCCATGCCGCCGAGGATGACAAACATGATGACCAGACCGGATTCATGCCAGCCCAGGTGCGCGGGGCTGACGAAGCCGGTGTGAGCGCCCTCGAGGAACCCGGCAAAGCCACAGAGGGTCCCGGCGATGACGAAGCTGACCAGCTTGTAGCGTTGGGTCGCGTAGCCGAGCGCACGGATCCGCGACTCGTTGATGCGGATGCCGCGGATCACCTGACCGAACGGGGCGCGGAGAATCACCGACAGCAGCACGTAGCTGCCGACGAGGCAGGCGAGGACGAACCAGTAGAAGATGTGCGGGTCGTTGAGGTCGAGCAGCACCGACGAGCCGATCGCGACCTCGGGCTTGTAGAAGATGAACTTGCCGTCGGAGCCGCCGAGGTCGGAGTTCTCGTTGAAGAAGTAGTACAGCATCTGGGCGAACGCGAGCGTGATCATGATGAAGTAGATGCCGCTGGTGCGGACCGAGAACCAGCCGATGATCAGCGCCGCGACGGCGGTGACGATCAGGCACACCGGCAGCGCCCACCAGATGCCGATGGGGCCCGTATCCGGGGTGATGATGGCCAGCACGTAGGCCGAGAGGCCGAAGAACGCCGCGTGCCCGAAGCTGACCAGCCCGGTGTAGCCGATGAGCAGATCGAGGCTCATGGCGAAAATGCCGAGGATCATCATCCGGACGACGAGTTCGACGTAGAACTCCTCGCCGAAGAACGGAAACACGGCGAGGCCCAGGACCGCCACGATGAGCAGGATGCGAAGAGGCCGTTCGCCGCTCATGTCGGCCGTCCGAACAGGCCCTGTGGCCGCCACAACAGCACCACCGCCATCACCAGATAGATCACCATCGAGGCCAGCTCGGGCAGCAGAACCTTGCCGAAGGTGTCGGCGAGGCCGATCAGCATGGCACCGACGAACGCGCCCTTGATCGAGCCGATGCCGCCGACGACGACCACGACGAACGAGATGATCAGGATCTGGTCGCCCATCCCCGGATAGACGGCACTGACCGGTGCGCCGATCATCCCCGAGAACGCGGCCAGCGCCACACCGAGACCGAAAACCACCGAGAAAATCGTGCCGATGCCGATGCCGAGTACCTGGGTCATTTCCCGGTTCGAGGCGCCGGCGCGGATCATCATCCCCAGCTTGGTCTTTGAGATCATCAGGTAGAGACCGGCGGCGAGAGCCATGCAGACGACGGAGATGAACAGCCGGTAGATCGGATAGTCCTGGTTCTCCGTCAGCGGAATGCCGCCCGCCAGCATCGACGGGACCGGGACGCTGTGGAAGTCGGTCCCCCAGAGGATGCGCTGCATCTCGTTGAGGATGAGGATCAGACCGTAGGTCAGCAGCACCTGGTAGAGGTGGTCGCGTTCGTACAGGAATCCGATCGCCAGGCGTTCAATGATGAAGCCGAGGGCGATGACGACCGGCAGGCCGAGCGCGATGGCGAGGAAAAGATTTCCGACGATGCCGGCGATCCAATAAACGATGTAGGCGCCGATCATGTAGAAGGCGCCATGGGCAAGGTTGATGATGCCCATGATCCCGAACACCAGCGTCAACCCGCTGGCCACCAGGAACAGCATGAAGCCGTACTGGATCCCGTTAAGGATCTGAATGAGAAACGTCGCAAAATCCATGGAGCGGGCCGGGCTCGGGGAACGACTGCACAGGGAAGGGGGCGCCGCCCCGGCACCATCGCGGCGCCGGGGCGGACACGCCCGAGTGCGTTACGACATCATGCGGCAGCCCGTTGCCGGATCCTCCAAGGCCTTGGAGGCGACGCCGAGGGTGTGGTGCTCACCGCCCTTGACGACGCGCAGGTAGATGTCCTGGATCGGGTTGTGCGCCTTGGACATCTTCCAGAATCCCCGCGGGCTGTCGGCGAAGGTCGCCGTTTCCATCGCCGCAATGACGTCCGAGGTGGCCGAGATGTCGCCGCCGACCGCCGCCGCCGCCTGCAGCAACAGACTTCCGGTGTCGTAGCCCTGCACGGAGAAGACGTTGGGGCCCGGCTTGGCGCCGTAGGCCTTGACGTAGTCTTCGCGGAACTTCCGGTTGGCCGCGTTGTCGAGGTCGGTCGAGTAGTGCAGCGTGGTCTTGATTCCTTCCGCCGCCGCACCCTGTGCCCCTGAGACGCCTTCGGTCAGGAAGCCCGGGCCGTACAGGGCGATGTTGTCCTTCAGACCGGCTGCCGCGTAGTCCTTGACGAACTTGATCGCGCCGCCACCGGAGAAGAACGAGAACACCGCGTCCGGCTTCAGCGAGGCGATCTCCGACAAATGGGCCTGGAACTCGACGTCCGGGAACGGCACTTCGATCACCTTGATGACCTTGCCGCCGTTCTTCTCGAAGTTGTCCTTGCCGGCGGCCATCATCTGCTTACCGGCGGCGTACTTCCAGGTGATGGTAACGGCGGTTTTGTGACCATCGTCGGCCATGACCTTGCCGCCTGGATAGGACGGCTGCCAGTTGGAGAACGAGGTCCGGAAGATGTTCGGCGCGCAGAGCGGACCGGTGACCAGGTTCGAGCCGGCGTTGGGTACGACCATGATCGGGCCCTTGGTTCCGCCGACGATCTTGGCCATCGCCTGGGCGATGCCGGAGTGGACGGGGCCGACCAGGAAGTCGACTTTTTCCTTCTGGACCAGCTTGTTGGTGTTGGTCGGGGCCTTCGGCACCGACATTTCGCTGTCGATGGGAATGTACTCGACCGGACGGCCGCCGAGCATGCCGCCCGCGGTCTCGATCCGCAGTTTCAGGGCGTTGGTGATCGAGTTGCCGAGCATCGCATAGGTACCGGAGTAGGGCAGCAGGATGCCGACCTTGATCGGCGCCTTGGCGCCGATGGCGAACCTGACGGGCACAAAGCTCGTAGCCGCCGCCAGACCGGCGGTCGCGGCGGCGCCCGCGATGAAGGTGCGCCGCGAAGACGTGGCAGTGGGTTTCTTGGTCATCATTGCCTCCCTGACTGAAGCCTGTCGCGAATAAAAAACGCAGTCGTCTACCGGATTATTTGGCCCTTTCGTGAATTCCCCCCCTTTCACCGAAGTTGAAAAAGACTAAGCGAAATCGCATTGCACTGTCATCCCGGAAAGCCAAACGGGATCGGTCGCATCTGCGTTTCATTGCCACAGTTTGAACCGCTGGATTTTGCCGGTCGCGGTTTTCGGTAACTCATCGATGAAGTTAAACCATCGCGGGTACTTGTATTTGGCCAAACCCTGTTTGCAGTGCTGCAGGAGTTCGTCGGCGACAGCGTCGGACGCCTGTTCTCCCTCCTTCAGCACGATGTACGCCTCCGGTTTGACCAAATCGTCGTCATCGGCGCGGCCAACGACGGCGGCCTCGAGAACTTTCAAATGTTCGACCAGCTTGGCCTCGATCTCGAAGGGCGAGCACCAGATCCCGCCGACTTTCAACATGTCGTCGTTGCGGCCGCAGTACTGATAGTAGCCGTCCGCATCCTCGATGTAGGTGTCGCCGGTATTCAACCAGCCGTCGACCATGGTCTGGGCGGTACGCTCCGGATTGTTCCAATAGCATTTGGCCGTGGAGTCGCCGCGGATGATCAGCCGGCCGCTATCACCGGCGGGCACGTCGTTGCCGTCGTCGTCGAGGATGCGGGCTTCGTATCCCGGCACCAGCCGCCCGCTCGTTCCCGGTCGGATGTCGCCGTCGACGTTGGAGATGAAGATGTGCAGCGCCTCGGTGGAGCCGATGCCGTCGAGGATGTCGACGCCGGTGCGCTCCTTCCAGCGGCGGTAGATGTCCGCCGGCAGGGCTTCACCGGCGGATACGCAGACCCGAAGGGACGAGAGATCCGGGGTCTCGGATTCCAGCGCCTGCAGCTGGGCTGCATAGAGCGTCGGGACGCCATAGAAGATTGTCGGGCGGAAGTTGGCGATGGTTTCAAAGGTGCTCTGTGGGGTCGGCGGTCCCGGATAGACCACAGCCGTCGCCCCGGACCAGAGCGGGAACGTCATGCCATTGCCGAGTCCGTAGGCGAAGAACAGCTTGGCCGCCGAGAAGCAGACGTCGTCTTCGCGTACGCCGAGCACATCCTTGCCATAGAGCTGGCTGGTCACGACCATGTCGCGGTGACTGTGCACGGCGCCTTTCGGGCTGCCGGTCGTCCCGGACGAATAGAGCCAGAAGCAGTCGTCGGTCGCCGTCGCCGGCGCCGGATCGAGATCAGCGGACGCCGACGCCATCATCGAGGCCAGCGTCTGACCGTCGCCTTCGGTTCGAAAGGCGTGCGTGGGGGGATGCGACGCCGCCTCCAGCGCCGGCTCGACTTCGGCGGCGAACTCGGGCGAATACACCAGGCCGGTGCACCCCGAGTCGTCGATCATGTACTGATAGTCCTTGGCCCGAAGCAGGGTGTTGATGGGGACGGGGATGATGCCGGCCTTGATGGCGCCCCAGAATACAAAGAAGAACGCGGCGCAGTCCTTGACCATCATCAGCACGCGTTCGCCGCGGCCGATGCCGAGAAGCGCATTGCCGGCGCGATTGACGTTCTCGGCCAGCTCCCCGTAGGTCACCTCGCCAGCGGCGTCGCGCAGCGCGACCTTGCCGGCGCGGCCTTCATCGAAATGACGGTCGACAAAGGGAACCGCGACGTTGAAGTTGGCGGAATACGTGATGCCCGTGGGCCGCGTCGAACGGTCGATATCGACCGTATGGTCGCGCATGGCATTTCCTCCCCATTGTTCTCCGAGGCGCCGGCCCGCTGTTTATCGCGGTTCTTCCGGCGGCCCGGTCGCCTTATTTCACCTGCTCAGCCAAATCGGACGTACTCGAAGTCCTGTGGCTGGTTGTTGATGCCCCGCGCCGGCGGAGCGATCCAGTTCGCCATCTTGCCCGGTTCGATGACCGGCTGCATCAACGTCTGCACGAACGCGTAGTCCTCGTCGACCGGCAGCCATTCGGCCCGCCTGTGCTCCCACTCGGCCTCGGTCAGCAGTTTGCCGTCCGGCGAAAAATGGTAGTCGGCGAACGTGCCGATGGACCGGTTGAAGCCGACATGAGGCAGGGTCAGCACGAAATCGATGCCGGCGTCGCGGATGATCTTGTTCCACCGGTCGACGCCCCGCTGGCTGTCGGTGATGTAGTCGGCACGCAGCCGCTCGTTGACGGCGTTGAGCGCCGGCGCGTCGGTCATGACCACCGAGTCGCCCTTCATCTCGGGGACAGGATAGGCCGCGTCGGCCAGCACGTGATCGTCGTCGATGCGGGTTTCGAGGAACCGGCCCTTCAGCCCCTGGGTGAAGTAGGTCGCGGCGTTGGTCGACAGCTCGGCGCCGAACAGGTCGAGACAAATGGAATAGTGGAAGTTGATGTACTTCTGGATCAGTTGAAGGTCGATCCCGCCCACCGACCGCGGGTCGTCGGTCTTGTTCTCCCGCATCAGCTGGCAGGTGCGCGCGATGATGCGCCCGACACCGGTTTCGCCGACGAACATGTGGTGGGCTTCCTCGGTGAGCATGAACCGGCACGACCGCGCCAACGGATCGAAGCCGGACTCGGCCAGAGACGAAAGCTGGTACTTGCCGTCGCGGTCCTGGAAGTAGGTGAACATGAAGAACGACAGCCAGTCGGGCGTCTTCTCGTTGAACGCCTGGAGGATTCGCGGACGGTCGGGGTCGCCGGCATGGCGTTCGAGCATGGCGTCTGCTTCCTCGCGGCCGTCGCGGCCGAAGTGGGCATGCAGGAGATACACCATCGCCCACAGATGACGGCCCTCCTCGACGTTGACCTGGAACAGATTGCGCAGGTCGTAGAGCGACGGGCAGGTCTGGCCGAGGCGCCGCTGCTGCTCGACGGACGCGGGCTCGGTGTCGCCCTGGGTGACGATCAGCCGGCGCAACTCGGCGCGGTATTCGCCGGGGACATCCTGCCAGGCGGGTTCGCCCTTGTGCTGGCCGAAGCCGATGGTGCGGCCTTCCTCGGCCGGGGCCAGGAAGATGCCCCAGCGATAGTCCGGCATGCGCACGTGGTCGAAATGCGCCCAGCCTTTGGAATCGACGCTGATCGCCGTGCGCAGGTAGACCTCGAGGTTTTGGCTCTCGATCGGACCGAGTTCGCGCCACCAGTCCAAGTAGGCCGGCTGCCATTTCTCCAGCGCCCGCTGCAGGCGCCGGTTGTCCGAGAGGTTGACGTTGTTGGGGATCTTTTCTGCGTAGTCGATGCTCATGGGATCACACTCGATTCTTGTCGAACTTGGCCGTTTGACCGCTGCCGAACAGCTTCAGCGCGCCGTGCTCGCCGACGGCGTTGGGGCGCTGGAAGATCCAGTTCTGCCACGCGGAAAGGCGGCCAAAGATCTTGGTTTCAAGGGTTTCGGGACCGGCGAAGCGAAGGTTGGCCTCCATGCCGGTCATGGAGTCGGAGGAAAAGCTCGCGCGTTCTTCGATGGAGACGCGGACCTCGTCCTCCCAATCGATATCGTCGGGAATGAAGGTCACGAGGCCCAGTTCTTCCGCGAACTCGGCGTCGATGTCGTTGCCGGTCTCGGCGCGTACGTCGTCGACCCGATCCTCGTCGTCGAGGAACCGCGTTTCGAGACGAGTGAGCCCATTGCACATGGGCAGCGGGCCGAAATTCATCGCCGTCGGGCGCAGCGTCGCTTCCGGCAGGTTGGAGCCCTCAAAGGTGCCGTCGAGCATGAAACTGCGGTCGGCGGCGAGGGCCAGTTCCAGGAGCGTGCCGGTGAAACAACTTCCCGGCTCGATCAGCGCGATGAGACTGCGCGAGGTCACGTCGATCCGCTTGAACACGCGCTTCAGATAGAGGGTGATCTCGCGCACCAGCCAGTCGTCCGCGTTGTCGGCAAGCGATTTGTCAGCGGCCTCGACCGCCGCAGCATCACCGTGGGTTTTCAGGACCCAGGTGCCGATCTCCGGCTCATTCGAGCGCAGATGCAGGATCAGGTCGTCCAACTCGCGGGCCAACGCCAGGGACCAGAAGGCAGTACCCTGCGCGTGGATCGCCGCAACATCGGTGGGCGGCGGCGCGTCGGGGCCGCGGACGGTGATTTCGGCGACACCCAGGTCGCGATCGAGGGTCACCGCAATATGATCGTAGGCGATTTCGTCGTCGCCGAAGGTCCGGTTGAGCGGCACCAGTTCGATGCCTTTGGCATCTTTCGGACGGTCGCTGGCGGCGGCGAACTCCTCGGCCCGGCCCCGAGCGTCCTCGGCAAGCCGCGAGCGCGGAACAAGTTCGTCAACCAGCCGCCAGTTGAGCGCCCGTTTGCCGCGCACGCCCTCGGTGACGGTGCAGAAGAAGTCGGCGTGGTCGCGGCGCACGCGACGCTTGTCGACGACACGGGTGAGGCCGCCGGTCCCCGGCAGCACGGCGAGCAGGGGAACCTCCGGCAGCGATACGGCGCTCGAACCGTCATCGGCGAGAATGATGTGGTCGGTGGCCAGGGCCAGTTCGTAGCCGCCACCGGCCGCCGTGCCGTTGATGGCGCAGATGTAACGCTGATGCGAGTTGTCACTGGCGTCCTCGATGCCGTTGCGGGTCTCGTTGGTGAACTTGCAGAAGTTGACCTTCTCGGCATGACTCGACCGGCTCAGCATCGGGATGTTCGCCCCCGAGCAGAACACCCGCTCCATCGACGAGGTAATGATCACCGCGCCGACCTCGGGATGCTCGAAGCGCAGCCGCTGCACCGCGTCGTAAAGCTCAATATCGACGCCGAGGTCGTAGGAGTTCAGCTTGAGCTGATATCCGGGTTTCAATCCGCCGTCTTCGGAGACACTCATTGTCAGCGTCGCAACGGCACCGTCGACGTCGAGGCGCCAGTGGCGATAGCGGTCCGGATGGGTAGCGAAATCGATCATGTATGGCCTTCGGTCGTCGTTTTTGAGGTTGCCGACGCGGCGGTCGGATATCTAACGCGGACGTGGATTGGCTCGTTGACGCCTTGATTTCCTTAGTAATCCGCGGCTCCCTGCATCTCGTTAGGCAATTCGGTACGAAAATGCGTATTTACATTCTGTGATTCAAGAGCCATGCTGTCAAGAAAGCGGTTTCGGGCGAAGAACCCTTTACCGAATCGGGGGCTGACGTGGACCGATCGCATGTCGAATAGTGCGACCAGCGCGCCGAACAATCAGTTCGTCGTACGCCCGGCGGCGCTCGACGATATTCCGACCGTTGTCCGGATCGATGCCGGCAACACCGGCCTCGCCAAACCCGAGTTCTGGCGCACCCAGTTTGAACGGTTCGAAAGCCGGCCGCAAAGGTACTTCCTGGTCGCTGAGCGGGAAGGTCAGGTGATCGCGTTCATCCTCGGCGAGGTGCGGGCCTGGGAATTCGGTTCGCCTCCGTGCGGATGGATTTTCGCCATCGGCGTCGATTCCGAAACCCGTATGGGCGGTCTCGGCACGTGCCTGTTCGATTCCATCATGGACCGATTCCGCGTGGACGGCGTCGATACGGTGCGGACCATGGTGCAGGTGCAGGACCAGCTTCTGATGTCCTTCTTCCGCAGCCAGGGCATGATGGCCGGTCCGTCCATCCAGCTCGAAATTCCGGTGGATTGGGAGCCGATGAACGAAGAGGCCGCGACATGAAGCTGCAAAAGGCGACGCAATGCGCGTTGTTTGCGGTCCTCGAACTGGCCAGCCATCCGGACCGGCAGTTGTCGGCCACCGACATCGCCGAGAAGTACCAGGTTTCGTCCAATCATCTCGCCAAGGTCCTGCGCGACCTGGGGCGTGCGGGGCTCGTCGAATCGGTTCGCGGAGCGGGCGGCGGCTACCGGTTCTCCGGCGATGCGCGGCGCGCGACCCTCTATGACGTGATCCAGTTGTTCGAGGACGTCGGCAGCGACGGTATGGCCAACCCCGAGCCGGGAGACGAGACCGAGATCGGTTACGCGCTGGCGATGGTGCGCTCGGAAATCGACGACATCGCCATTGCGACACTGAAATCCATCACCGTCGACACACTGCTCAAGCTCGCTCGGCGCTGGCGGGACCGACCCGCGCAGCAGCCGGCCGAGCCGGCGACCGGCGAAGTCGCCTGAGACGTACTGGCAAGCCCGAGAGGGGGGGCAAATGGCCGCAGAGTTTCTTCAGTTCCTGTTTTCCGGCATCACCATCGGCAGCGCGTATGCGCTGGTCGCGCTTGGCTTCTCGATCATCTACAACGCCAGTCACGTGATCAATTTCGCCCAGGGCGAGTTCGTCATGCTTGGCGGCATGTCGACCGTGTTTCTGATCGCCATGGGTTTTCCCTATGCCATCGCGGCGTTCATCGCCGTGCTTATCACCATCGGGATCGGGCTCTTGATGGAGAAGCTGGCCATCGAGCCGGCGCGTGATTCCTCCGTCGTGACCATCATCATCATCACGATCGGCGTTTCGATCTTCCTGCGCGGCGTGGCGCAGATCGTGCTCGACAAGCAGTTTCACGCCCTGCCGTCGTTCACCGGTGACGATCCGTTTATCGTCGGCGGCGCGACGATTCTTCCGCAGAGCATGTGGGTGATGTTCGGCACCGGCTGCCTGGTCGCCGTTCTCTGGTACTTCTTCAGCCGCACGATCATGGGCAAGGCCATGCTGGCGACCGCCTACAACCGGCTCGCGGCGCAGCTCGTCGGCGTCAACACACGCATGGTCCTGCTGCTGAGCTTCGGCCTTGCGGCCATGCTCGGCTCCGTCGGCGGCATCCTCATCGCGCCACTGTCGGCGACCTACTACGAGGTCGGCATCATGCTCGGCCTCAAGGGGTTCTGCTCGGCGATCCTCGGCGGGCTGGGCAACTTCCTCGGGGCCGTGGTCGGGGGCCTTGTCGTTGGCGTCGCCGAAGCCATGGGCGCCGGCTACATCTCTTCGGAATACAAGGACGCCATCGCCTTCGTGCTGATCCTGCTCGTGCTGTTCTTCATGCCGCAAGGACTGCTCGGGCGCGGCGGGACGGAACGGGTATGATGTCCTGGCTTGCGAGCCCGCGGACCGGGGGGCTGATCGTCCTCGCGGCGATTATCGCCATCCTGCCCCTGTTCCTGCCCAACAACTTCTATTACGACGTCGCCATCCGCGCCGGCCTCGCCGGAATCGTTTGCGTCGGCCTGAACCTGTTGATCGGCTACGCGGGCCAGATCAGTCTCGGCCACGCCGGATTTTTCGGCCTCGGCGCCTATTCCTCTGCCGTCCTGACCACGAACTTCGGCTGGCCGGCGTTCCTGGCCATGATCGTCGCCGCCGCCGCGGTTGCGTTGCTGGCCTTCGCCGTCGCCCGTCCGATCCTGCGGCTCAAGGGCCACTACCTGGCCATGGCGACGCTGGGCCTGGGCATCATCATCTCGATCGTCATCAACACCGAGGACCAGGTCACTGGCGGCCCCGACGGCATGCCGGTGCCGTCGTTCATGCTCTTCGGTTTCGAGCTCTACGGCGAGCAGATCTGGTATTGGATCGTCGGCGCCCTCCTGGTGGCGAGCGTGTGGTTCGCGCTGAACCTGATCGCCTCGCCGGTGGGGCGTGCGCTCCGGTCGGTCCACGGCTCCGAGGTCGCGGCCGAGGTTTCGGGCGTGGACACCGCCCACTACAAGGTCATGGTGTTCGTCATCTCCGCTGTGTTCGCCTCGCTCGCCGGCAGCATCGCCGCGCATTACGGTGGATTCATCACCCCCGACGAGGTCGGCTTCTTCAAGTCCATCGAGTTCGTCACCATGGTCGTCCTCGGCGGCATGGCGTCGACCTATGGCGCCGTCGTCGGCGCGGCCCTCCTCACGGCGCTGCCGCAGGTGCTGACGGTCGTTCAGGAATACGAACACATGGCGTTCGGCCTGGTCCTGATGCTGACGATGATCTTCATGCCCAAGGGTCTCGTGCCGACGCTGGTCGAGCGGATACGGGCACGGGTCGGCAGCGGACGGACCGCGGAGGCGCAATGAGCCTGCTGCGGGTCGAGCATCTGAGCAAGGAGTTCGGCGGCGTCCATGCGGTCGAGGCGCTGTCGTTCCAGGTCGACGCCGGCACCGTGCACTCGATCATCGGCCCCAATGGCGCCGGCAAGACGACGCTTTTCAATTTGATCACCGGCATCTACACGCCGAGCGATGGCCACATCATGTTCGAGGACCATCGCATCAACAACGTGCCTCCCTACCAGCTGGCCAAGCGGGGGATCTCGCGGACGTTCCAGAACCTGCAGATCTTTTTCAACATGTCGGCGCTGGAGAACGTCATGGTCGGCATGCACCTGCGGCTCGACCGGCGCCTGGGGCGCGCCTTCCTCGGGTTGTCGGGGCGCAGCCGCGCCGAGGTGGAAGCCCGCGAGGAAGCGGCCGAGCTGATGCGGTTCTTCGGTCTCGGCGACTACATCGACACCGAAGGCGCGGCGATGCCCTATGGTGCGCTGAAGCGCCTGGAGATCGCCCGCGCGATGGCATCGAAGCCGAAAATGCTGCTGCTGGACGAGTCCGCGGCCGGCCTGAACCCCACCGAGACGTCCGGCATCGGCCGGCTGATCCGCGAGATCGCCAAGAGCGGGGTGACCATCGTGTTGGTCGAGCACGACATGCGTCTGGTGATGGATATCTCCGACCAGATCCTGGTCCTCGACTACGGCCGCAAGCTGGCGGAAGGCGACGCCAACGTGGTTCGAAACGACCCGAAGGTCGTCGAAGCCTATCTCGGTTCCGGGGCGATCGGGGGACACGATGCCGCGTGAAGGCTCAGGCGGCGCGAACGGCGGACCCTTGCTGGAGATCAAGGGCCTGGTCACCCACTACGGGCGCATCGAGGCCCTGCACGAAGTCAGCCTCCACATCGGCGAAGGCGAGCTCGTGGCTCTCGTCGGCGGCAACGGAGCCGGCAAGACCACGCTGCTCAGGACCATCTCGGGACTCCAGCCCTGCAGCGCCGGTGAAGTCACCTTTGACGGACGGGCGATCACTCGGTTCCCGCCAGACAAGCGTGTCGAGATCGGCATTGCCCAGGTTCCCGAGGGCCGCCAGGTGTTCGGACCGATGAGCGTCGAGGACAATCTGCTGCTCGGCGGTTTCATCCGCCCGCGCGGCCTGGTCACCGAAGACATCGGGCGCATGTTCGGAATGTTTCCGATACTCAAGGAGAAACGGCAACAGCCGGCGGGGACCCTTTCGGGCGGACAGCAGCAGATGCTGGCCATCGCCCGCGGGCTGATGGCGAGGCCCCGGCTGCTGCTGCTCGACGAGCCTTCGATGGGACTGGCGCCGAACCTGGTGGATGAAATCTTCGCAACCATTCAAGACCTCAAGGAACAGGGCACGACCATCTTCCTGATCGAGCAGAACGCCTTTGGCGCGCTCTCCATCGCCGATCGGGGCTACGTCCTGGAGACGGGCCGTATCGTCGTCAGCGATACCGGTGCCGAGCTGCTGCGCAACGAGAAGGTCAAGGAAGCCTATCTGGGCTTGTGATCGAAGCCCGCGCCGGGCCATTCTCCGGTCTCGGCGGTCACGGAGGATGCGTTGGAAAAACTCGCCCGTTCGGCTTTGATCGAGCGCCTCGCGCGCGTGCGCCTGCTGACCCTCGATGTCGACGGCGTACTGACCGACGGCGGGCTGTATTTCGGCGAAGACGGCGGCCAGTGGCGGAAGTTCAACGTCAAGGACGGTCTCGGCATCAAGCGCGCCGTCGCAGCGGGGACCGAAGTCGCACTCATCACCGCCAGCAATACCGATGCGATTCGCCATCGAGGCAAAGTGTTGGGGCTGCGCCACGTCTTCGTCGGCGTCGACGACAAGCTCGCCGCCCTGGCGTCCGTCGCCGAACAGCTTGAAATCGACCTCGATTCCGTCGCCCACATGGGTGACGACCTCAACGACCTTCCGGTCTTGGCGGCTGTCGGGCTTCCGCTTACGGTGGCGGATGCCGTCGACGAGGTGATCGCGGCCGCCGCGTACGTGACGGAAAAGCGCGGAGGGGATGGGGCGGTGCGCGAGATCTGTGATCTTCTGGTCGCGGCACGCAAGGGGGGGAGACCGATGACCGAGGGTGCGCATCTTCGCCTCGGCGACCACGACTCGCTGTACTACGAATTCGATCCGCCAGAGAGGGCCGGCCGCACCTTCGTGTTCGTCAATGCGCTGACCGGCAACACCGGAACCTGGCAGGCGGACATCGGCCCGACGTTGCGCACCGTCGGGTACGGCACGCTGGCCTACAACTTCCGCGGTCAGGCCGAGAGCACCTTCGGCCCCGGCGTGATGCTCGACCAATCCCTGATCGTCGACGACCTTAGGCGATTGATACGCGAGGTCGCACCGCCGAACCCGGTCCTTGTCGGCCTCTCCATCGGTGGCCTGTTCGCCGCCGGCGCCGTGCTGGGGGGCACCGCCGTCGATGGCCTGGTCCTGATCAACACGCTCCGCCGCCCGGGCGCGCGGCTGGAGTGGATCAACGCGGCGATGCTACGGCTCGCCCACGTCGGCGGGCTGCGGCTGGTCATGGATTCCTACCTGCCGCTCCTCGTCAACAGCGAGCGGGCGGGGGAAGTGCGCGGCGACAAACTCGTCCACGATCCTTACGAACCGCTCGACCCGGCCCATGGCCACTACCAGCTCCTCGCCCACGCCGCCGAGGCCGACTGGGACCTGCCCTACGAGCGGCTCGACGTGCCGACGCTGATCGTCACCGGCCTGCAGGATCGGGTGTTCTACGATGCCGCCGACGTCGCCGCGCTGACGGCCCGCATCCCCGACGCCGAAACGGTTGAACTCGCCGACGCCGCGCACCTGATTCCCGTCGAGCGGCCGACGGTCCTCGTGTCGGCGCTCATCGCCTTCGCAGAAAAGCTCGGCACTTGATGGAAAAACGCGCCGGGCTCGCCTATCTGGCCGTTCTGCTGGGGGTCTGCGGCCACGCATCCAGCGAGTTCTTCGCTGTGCTGTCCGGCGTGGCCGGGCCCGAAACCTCGGTGTGGCGCTACATGATCGGCAGCGCCGGGCTGATGATCGCGGCGCTTTGCATGCCGTCCTCGCGGGATTTGCTGACGCCGCTCCGCGAGGACGGCCCCCGCATCTTTATGCTGTCGATCATCGGCTTCAGCCTCGCCTATCTGGCATTCCACTGGTCGCTGGATTTCGCCACCGTCGTGCAGGTCGGCACCCTGGTGACGACGATCCCGATCTTCGTCGGCCTCGCCAACCTCGCCATCAACCGCGTGCCGTTCACCGCGCCCAAGGTGCTGAGCGGTATCGCCGCCGTTGCCGGCGTCGCGCTGCTGATCACCGACGGCTATCTGTTCGAGCTGGCTGGCCGGGCGGGGTCGTTGTTCGGCGTCGGTTTGGCCCTGAGCTGTTCGGCTCTGGTGGCCATCTATCTGGTTCTTGCACGGCCTTTGGTCGCCAAGCACGGCGCCATCCGCATCACCGCGCTGTCGATGACCATCGGCGCCATAGGGCTGTGGGTCATCGTCGGCGCCTTCTGGGGCGTCTGGGTCGATCCGACGACGCTTCTCGACCGGCCGCCGACCGAGAAGTGGTCGCTGCTGACCCTTGGCATCTGGAACACGACGATCACCCAGCTTCTCTGGGTCGGCGGCCTCGCTGCCGTGCCCGATATCACTCGGGGTTCGTACCTGTTCTTCCTCAAGCCGGTGATCACCACGGCGCTGGCGCTGGTGTTCCTGACCCAGCCGATCACCTGGATCCAGGTCGTCGCCATTTGCGTCATCTGCGGGTCCGTCGCCGTCGAGTTCCTGTGGACCGAGCGCGCGGCCAATACGGCACCGGCAACCTCAGGCGGCGACTAGGCCGCATTCCCGCTACACACGGCGATCCGGCGGCGCTAGGGTTTTTCGACGATTTGGCCTCGGGGGTGAGCATGGGTTACATCGGCGATCTTCCCGAACCCGACGCCGGTCGCGCCGCCATCCAGGCCGCGCACCACGCGGACGAAGGCGCTTGCGTCGACGCACTGCTGGCCGAGGCGGACATTGGCGCCGCCGGGCGCGGCCGCATCGCCGCCACCGCCACACGCCTCGTCAAGAACATCCGCGCCGAGGGGCCGGGTTTCGGCGGTCTCGACGCGTTCATGCACGAGTACGAGCTGTCGAACCAGGAAGGCGTCGTGCTCATGTGCCTGGCCGAGGCGCTGCTCAGGGTGCCCGACGCCGAGACGGCGGACGCACTGATCGCCGACAAGATCGGCACCGCCGACTGGGAGCGCCATCTCGGGCATTCGGAGTCGCTGTTCGTCAACGCCTCGACCTGGGCGCTGATGCTCACCGGCCGGGTCGTCCGCATGGAGAACGAGGTCGTGCGCGACGCGGCATCGTTTTTGCGCCGGCTGGTCTCGCGCAGCGGCGAGCCCTTGATCCGCCAGGCCATGGTGCAGGCGATGCGGATCATGGGCCGGCAGTTCGTCATGGGCCGCACCATCGCCGAAGCCCTCGATCGGGCACGGGAGGGTGAGGCCAACGGCTATCGCCACTCCTACGATATGCTCGGCGAGTCCGCCCACACCGCGGACGCGGCGCAGCGCTATTTCGAGGCCTACGCCGCGGCCATCGAGGCGGTGGGTCACGAGAACGCCGGCCGCGGCCCGTTCGAAGGCCCGGGGATCTCGGTGAAGCTCTCGGCGTTGCATCCCCGGTTCGCCCTGGCCCAGCAGGACCGCCTGCGCGCGGAGCTGATCCCGCGGGTGCGCGAGCTGGCGGTTCGCGCCAAGGCTGTCGGCATCGGCATGTGTGTCGATACCGAGGAAGCCGACCGGCTGGAGCCGACCCTCGATGTCATCGAGGCCGTGTTCACCGATCCGGCGCTTGCCGGCTGGGAAGGATTCGGCCTCGCCGTGCAGGCCTACCAGAAGCGCGCCGCGGCGGTGCTCGACTGGCTCACCGGTCTGGCGCGCGGACAGGGGCGGCGGCTTTCGGTGCGGCTGGTCAAGGGCGCGTACTGGGACTCCGAGGTCAAGCGCGCCCAGGAACAGGGCCTGGACGGCTATCCGGTGTTCACCCGCAAGGCCTCGACCGACGTCTCCTACATCGCCTGCGCCAAGCGCATGCTGGCCGCCGGCGACGCCTTCTATGCCCAGTTCGCCACCCACAATGCCCATACCCTGGCAGCGGTCGTGGAACTGGCGGGGGAGCGTCGCGATTTCGAGTTCCAGCGTCTCCACGGCATGGGGGAGGTGCTCTACGACGCAGTCCTTGCCGACCCCGATCTCCGGGTGCCGTGCCGGGTCTACGGGCCGGTCGGCAGCCACGAAGACCTGCTCGCCTATCTCGTGCGCCGGCTGCTGGAGAACGGCGCCAACACGTCGTTCGTCAACCGGATCGTCGATGCCGATGCGCCGATCGCCGACATCGTCGCCGACCCGGTGACCAAGGTCTCGGCGCTTGCCTCCAAGCCGCATCCCCGCATTCCCTGGCCCGCAGACCTCTATGGCGAAGCGCGGCGCAATTCCAAGGGCATCGACCTGGCCGACCCATTGAGTCTCCGGCCGCTGCGCGACGCCCTCGAAACGAACGCGTGGCCGTGGCGCGCGGCACCGGTGATCGGTGGCGAGGCGTCGAACCGGGGCACCGCGCGGCTCGCGTTCGATCCCGCCGACCGCCGCCGCGCCGTCGGCGAAGTCGTGGACGCCGACACGAGCGCCGTCGACCGCGCCCTGGCCACCGCCGCGGCGACGCAGCCGGCGTGGAACGAAACATCGGCCGCCGACCGCGCCGCCTGCCTCGAGCGTGCCGCCGATCTGATGGAATCGGCGACACCAGAACTGATGGCGATGGCTATCCGTGAGGCCGGCAAGACCGTCACCGACGCCCTCGCCGAGGTCCGCGAGGCGGTTGATTTCTGCCGTTATTACGCGCTGCGGGCGCGGACCGATTTCGGTGACGCGCAGGCCTTGCCCGGGCCGACCGGCGAGAGCAATCACCTCGGCCTGCATGGCCGCGGTGTGTTCGTCTGCATCAGCCCGTGGAACTTCCCGCTCGCTATCTTCACGGGTCAGGTCGCCGCCGCGCTCGTCGCCGGCAACGCTGTCGTCGCCAAGCCGGCGGAGCAGACACCGATGATCGCCGCCCGCGCCGTCGCCCTGATGCACGAGGCCGGCATCCCGGCGGACGTGCTCGCGCTCGTCCCCGGCGACGGCGGCATCGGCGCGGCGCTGGTCAACGATCCGCGCACGTCGGGCGTCGCCTTCACCGGCTCCGTGGAGACCGCCCACGCGATCAACCGGGCGCTGGCTGCGCGGGCGGGGCCGATCGCGCCGCTGATCGCCGAGACCGGCGGCCAGAACGCGATGATCGTCGATTCGACAGCGCTGCCCGAACAAGTAGTCACCGATGCCGTCGCCTCGGCATTCCAGAGCGCCGGCCAGCGCTGCTCGGCACTCCGGGTGATGTTCGTCCAGCAGGACATCGCCAAGCGCGTCATCGACATGCTCGCCGGCGCCATGGCCGAGCTCCGGGTCGGCGATCCGGGACTGCTGGCCACCGACGTCGGGCCGGTGATCGATGACGACGCCTTGGCCATGCTCGAAGCACACGCCCAGCGAATGGACGCCGAAGCGCGCCTGATCCACCGTGTCGAGGTGCCGGCCGACTGCGCCCATGGCACCTTCTTCGCGCCGCGGGCCTATGCCATCGATGGCATTTCGCAGCTTGAACGGGAGGTATTCGGCCCCGTGCTACACGTCGTCTCCTATGCCGCCGACCGGCTGGACGAGGTGATCGAGGCGATCAACGCCACCGGCTACGGGCTGACGCTCGGCATCCACACGCGGGTCGATGCCGCCGCCCGGCGTATCCACGAGAAGCTCCGGGTCGGCAACACCTACGTCAACCGCAACATGATCGGCGCCGTCGTCGGCACCCAGCCGTTTGGAGGCGAGGGTCTCTCAGGCACCGGGCCCAAGGCCGGCGGCCCGCGGTATCTATACCGCTTCGCCACCGAACGCACGCTGACCATCAACACGGCCGCCGCGGGTGGCAACGCGGCGCTGTTGTCCCTGGAAGAAGAGTGAGCGGCGGGACCGACGCCTACGATGTCGTCATCGCGGGCGGCGGCGTCATCGGTTCGGCCTGCGCGTACTTCCTCGCCGCGGAGCCGACCTTCGACGGCACAATCGCTGTCATCGAGCCCGATCCCACTTATTCGACGGCGTCGACGTCGTTCTCCGTCGGCGGTATCCGTCGGCAGTTTTCGACAGAAGAAAATATATTAATATCAGCATATTCATGGGCGTTTTTTGAGAAAATAGATCAGCATTTGTCGGTGGATGGTGAGGTGCCCTATATCGGGCTGGTGAAGTCGGCGTACCTGTTCCTCGCCACGGAAGCCGGGGTCGAGGGGGTCCGCGCCAACCATGAGACGCAGCGCCGCCTTGGTGCCGATGTTGCCGTTCTCTCGCCGAGCGATCTCACCGCGCGGTTTCCCTGGATGGCGGTAGACGATCTCGCCGCCGGCTCGCTGGGGCTGTCCGGCGAGGGCTGGGTCGATCCCTACGGGCTGCTGCAGGCGTTCCGCCGCAAGGCCCGCTCCCTCGGCGTGACGTATGTGAAGGATCGTGTCGTTGGCGTCCGTTGCGAGGACCGGCGGGTCAACGCGGTCGTCTTGGAGAGCGGCCAGGAGATCGCCTCTGGATGGCTGGTGAACGCCGCCGGCCCACGGGCGGCCGCCGTTGCGGCCATGGCGGGTATCCCGTTGCCGGTGCATCCGCGGAAGCGGATGGTGTTTTCGTTCACGTGCCAGGATCCGCCGGGGCCGACGCCGCTGGTCATCGATCCGACGGGGATGTACTTCCGGCCGGAGGGCGATGGCTACATCACCGGCATCTCGCCGCCGCCCGAAGCCGACCCCGACTGCCTCGATCACGAGGTTGACTACACTTGGTTCGAGGACCGCCTCTGGCCGCTGCTGGCCCGGCGGGTGCCGGCCTTCGAAGCCATCCGCATGACCGGCGCCTGGGCCGGCCACTACGCCGTCAACACGCTGGACGGCAACGCCATCCTCGGGCCCCATCCCGAGATCGAAAACCTTCTGTTCGCCAACGGGTTCAGCGGCCACGGCATTCAGCAGTCACCGGCCGTCGGCCGTGCCACCGCTGAATGGATTGCGTTCGGCGTCTCCCGCAGCCTCGACCTCCGCCGCTTCGGCTATGACCGCATCGTCAGCGGCTCGCCGGTCCGCGAGCGCGCCATCGTCTGACGCCGTTTGCCCGGTCCGCGGTGCGGGAGTATAGAGAACCTATGGACATGGGGCGGATGGGCAGGACGGCGATTGGAGCGCTGACGCTGGCGGTGCTGGCCGCGTGTGGACCGGTCGAGCCGTTCGTGTTCAAGAAGGGGGAGTTCGACCGCGACTCGCTCTACTTCAACCGCGAGCCCGAAGATATCAGTGAAGTCATGATCTGCTACCGAAAGGGCGGGACCACGCCGCAGGCCGTGGCGTCGCTCGCCGAGCAGCGCCGCGCCGACTACGGCAAGGTTGCCCGGCCACGCGGGCACAGCTTCCTCGACTGCCCGCTGCTCACCCCCGCCGGTGCGGTGTTCGACTGTGTGGCGCCTCGTTAAGCCTGATTCTCGCCGGCGGCGGACGGGCGAGTGAAGGGGATGACCCAGATCCTTCTGGTCGTCGCCGGCGGCTATTTCGCGCTGGTGGCGCTGATGTTCGTGTTCCAGCGCAGCATCCTCTACCTGCCGGGGTCGGGCGTTCCCGGGAGTCCCGCCAACTGGGGCGTCCCCGAGATGGCGGCCGTCAGTCTGACCACCGAAGACGGTCTCTCGCTCGTCGCCTGGTATCGGCCGGCACAGGCGGAGCGGGCGACCATCGTCTATTTCCACGGCAACGGCGGGCACATCGGCTATCGCGGGTTCAAGGCGCGCCCATTGCTCGACGCCGGTTTCGGCCTTTTGTTGGTGGAATACCGGGGATACGGCGGCAATCCGGGAAGTCCGAGCGAAGAGGGGCTCTATCGCGACGCCCGGGGCGCGATGACGTTCCTGGCCGAGCAAGGCGTTGCGGCCAGCCGCGTGGTGGCGTACGGCGAGTCGCTGGGCAGTGGAGTCGCCGTCCATCTGGCCGCCGAACAGGCCGCGAAGGGGGAGCCCATCGCCGCCGTCGTTCTGGAAACGCCGCTCAGTTCGATCCCCGATGTCGGCCGCCACCACTACCCGTATCTGCCGGTCGGGCTTCTTGCCAAGGACCGCTTCGATTCGGCGGCGAAGATCGCCGGCATCGAGGCACCCCTGTTCATCGTCCACGGCAACGCCGATTCCGTGGTGCCGATCCGCTACGGCCGGACCTTGTTCGACAAGGCCGTCGAGCCCAAGGAAGCCCGCTGGTACGACGGCGGCGGGCACGAGAATCTGTTCGATTTCGGGGCTGATGCCGCCATCATCGCGTTCCTCGATCGCCGGCTCGGGACTCCGGGGCGAGATTGACTTCGAGCGGCCCGGAACCTATACTATAGGAGCGGAAATGTAGGTAGGCGGAGTGTGCCTACGTATAGGTCCGCTGGGTATGGGTTGGGACTAAAATGGCTTTGATCCCCAGGGTCGCACCCGTTAACACGGTTGCGCACATCGCTGGAGCGCTCGCCCCCGCAGGGTTGCGGAACGTTGCGGCCGTTGATCGTGTGCCCGTGGAAGAGACGGGCGGCTCGACCGCGACCAGCCTCGACAGCTCGATCCTGACACAGGCTTACGGCCGCCGCGCCACCGATCGGCCGCAGGACCGGCGTGATCGGCATGAAGCCCGGCCGATCGTCATTCCTCCGCGCACCGCCGGTGCGCTGATCCAGGCCACGCCGACGGCCGAGTCGCCGAGCGCCGCGCCGGCAACCTTTGGCACCCGCGGCTTTAACGGTGAGTTGGCGCGGGCCATCGACACCTACGAGACCGCGACCGAGGTCATCAACGGAACGAACGCGCGCGGAGCTGCGGTGAGCTTCCTTTTGTAACGCAGTCAAACTGACGGTGTCGTGGGGCGCGGTGACGCGCCTTTTTTTTGTGTCCGTGTGACAGGCGTCATATTCCCCAACGCCTTGGACGCGTAGTCTGACCTATGGCGTGCGGAATGTTCCGTACGTGAATTCGAGTGGGTTTGACGACGATGATCCTGCCAGGTGTCCTCACTGCGACGGTTTCGGCTTTGCGCGCCGAAGGCACGCGGGTGGCTGCTGTTGCCGACAACGTCGTCAACATCCGTACCCCCGGTTACGCGCCGAAGACCGTGCGCACGACGAGTGTCGTCGACGACGCCGGCAGCAATGCGGTGCGCAATCCTGGCGGCGGTATCCGTGCGACCGTGATCGAGGAAGATGGCGAGGTGGACCTCGGTGGCGAGTTCACGCGGTTGATTCAGGCCCGCACCGCCTACGGCGCCAACGTCGCGTTCCTGCGCACGGCCGACGAGATCGCCGGTCAGACGGTCGATATCAAGACCTGACGGTTCGCCTTCTAGGCGCCCGGCGCGCCGAACTCGATCTGATCATCCCATTCGAAATGGCGGGACCGGTCCGGCCGGGGGCAAATCGCTTGCCCCTGGCCGGCCGCGTTTTGCGTTCAGGAAAATGCTTTGAAGGCGATCGTGGTGAACGTGTCCTTGACCCCTGGAAGGGTCTGGATGCGCTCGGTGACAAAATGGCCGATGTCCGACTCTGCTTCAAGGTAACACTTGAGCAATAGGTCGTATTGTCCTGAAATAGAATAAACTTCCGAAACGCCCTCAACATCGACAACATCTTCGGCAACCTGGTAGGCGCGGCCGAGATCGCATTTCACTTGAACGAAGATCGTCTTCATTGCGTCGTTTCTCCGCTTCCCTCGGATCGACGGGACTATGCCCGCGTGCGGGATTTCGGCTGGCGCAGCATGAAGGCCGGCACGTGGTCGCCCATGCCGATGACCGGTGCGTCCGGCTCGGGTTTGCCGCGGCCTTTCCGTCGTTTGCCGCCCTCGCCGCGGTCCGCAGGGCCGGCCGCATCCTTGCGTTTGGCGCCCGCTTTGCGCCCGCCTGACCGCCCTTCGGCCTCCGCTTTTCCGTCGCGGCCTTTTCCGTCCGCCGCGCCTTCCCGTTTTTGCGGCTCGCCTTTCGGCGCCTGCCGACGGCCCTGGCGGCGCCGGCGCCGTTTGTCGAACCCCGCCTCCAGTTCGGCGCCCTCGACACCATCGAGCGACAGCTTCGGTATGGCCTTGCCAATGAGGTTCTCGATGGCCGCGATGTATTTGCCGTCCTCCGGCGTGGCAATGGTGAAGGCGCGGCCGCTGCGCCCCGCCCGGCCGGTCCGTCCGATCCGGTGCACGTAGTCTTCCGCGTGGGTCGGGACGTCGAAGTTGAACATGTGGCTCATGCCGGCAATGTCCAGACCACGGGCGGCGACGTCGCTGCACACCAGAAGCTTGATCTCGCCGGCCTTGAACCGGTCGAGGGTTTCGGTGCGGACCGGTTGGGCCATGTCACCGTGCAACATGCCAGCGTCGTACCCGTGGCGGAGCAAAGAGCGGTGGACGATGCCGACGTCGCGCTTGCGGTTGCAGAACACCAGGGCGTTGGAAACCGTCTCGCTGCTGACCAGGCTGCGGAGCGCCGCCCGCTTCTCCTTCTGGCCGACACCGATTCGGCCGCGGTCGGTATGGTCGACGACGATCAGACCCTGTTCCACCGTTTCTGCCGGCGTCGACGGCGGCGCCACGGAGATCTCCTTCGGGTTCATCAGGAAGGCGTCGGCCAGCCTCCGGATTTTGGGCGGCATGGTCGCCGAAAAAAGCATGGTCTGGCGAAGGCGCGAGACCAGCGAGACGATGCGTTCGACATCGGGGATGAAGCCCATGTCCAGCATGCGGTCGGCTTCGTCGATGACCAGGATGCGGACGTCGTTCATCAGCAGGTAGCCGCGGTCGAAGACGTCGAGAAGCCGCCCCGGCGTGGCGATCAGCACGTCGACGCCGCGGTCGAGCACCTTGACCTGGTCGGCCATGGATTCGCCGCCGATGAGCAGCGCCTTGCTCAGCCGGTGATATTTTCCATAGGTGTCGAAGTTGTCGGCCACCTGCGCCGCCAGTTCCCGCGTCGGCCCCAGGATCAGCGACCGCGGCATTCGCGCCTTGGCCCGGCCGGCGGCGAGGATGTCGATCATCGGCAAGGTGAACGACGCGGTCTTGCCCGTGCCGGTCTGGGCGCAGGCGAGCAGGTCGCGGCTCATCAGCACGAACGGGATGGCCTGAGCTTGGATCGGTGTTGGGGTCGAGTACCCGGCGTCGGCGACGGCACGCAGAACGTCGGGGCTCAGGCCGAGGTCAGAGAAATCCATGAAGTCGGGATCCGGCCGCCAAACCATGCGTGGTTGACGTGCCCTGGTTCTTTCAAGCACCGGGAGTTTAGGTGTTCCCAGGCGTAAGTCAACGGCGCCCCGGTCCTGATTGGTTGCCGCTGGAAAGGTTCGACTGGACGGCGAAATGCTCTACGGTGGCGGCGCCGACGGAACGGGAGGAGGCCGACACGATGCTGATCAAGAGGGATGACGCCAGCCTGCTGGTCGTCGATATCCAGGAGCGGCTGGCGCCCCACATGGCCGAAACCGATCGCGTCGTCGCCAACAGCTGCGTGCTCCTCGACGCCGCCAAGCGGCTGGGCGTTCCGGTGCTGGTGTCCGAGCAATACCCGCGCGGTCTCGGGCCGACCGAACCGGACGTCGCGGAACACGTTCCCGAAGGTACGGTGGTCGAGAAGGTGCATTTCTCCTGCGTCGGCGAGCCCGGTTTCGCCGAACGCCTCGGCGCGCTCGGCCGCCGGCAAGCCGTCGTCTGCGGCATCGAGGCCCACGTCTGCGTGCTGCAGACGGTCGAGGACCTGCTCGCTCACGGGACCGAGGTGTTTGTCGTTGCCGACGCGACCTCGTCGCGGACGAAGGCCAACCACGATGCCGCGCTCGAACGCATGCGCGCTTCCGGCGCCCGGGTCGTCACCACCGAGATGGTGGTATTCGAATGGCTCGAAAAGGCCGGCACCCCCGAGTTCAAGGAACTCAGCGCACTGGTCAAATAGGCTCGAAGGGGGGGGGGGACTCGTGCCGGCCAAGACGCCGCTGGTCCTGCTGACCGGACTTCTGTGCGATGCCGAGCTGTGGCGCCACCAGCTCGATATCCTAACCGACATAGCCGATATGTCGGTTCCCGACCTCACCGTCGACGACCGGCTCGGCCCGATGGCCCAGCGGGTCCTTGGCGAAGCGCCAGAGACGTTCGCGCTCGCCGGTCTCTCCATGGGCGGCTATGTCGCGTTCGAGATCATGCGCCAGGCGCCGGACCGGGTGACGCGGCTGGCCTTGCTGGACACCTCGGCCCGGCCCGATAGCCACGAAGTGACCGCCCACCGCCAGTCGCTCATCGATCTCACCGAGAAAGGCCAGTTCAAGGGCGTGACGCCCCGACTCCTGCCGCTGCTGATCCATCCGGATCGCCTCGATGACCGCGCGCTGACCGAAGCCGTACTCGGCATGGCCGAACGGGTCGGCAAGGACGCGTTCCTGCGCCAGCAGCGGACGATCATGGGCCGTCCGGACAGCCGGCGCGATCTCGGGCTGATCCACTGCCCGACGCTCGCCCTGTGCGGCCGGCAGGACGAACGGACGCCCCTTGCCGCGTCGGAAGAAATGGCCGAAAAGATACCCAACGCGTCTCTTGTCGTGATCGAAGATTGCGGCCACCTGTCGACGATGGAACGCCCGCGCGCCGTGACCGCTGTCCTGCGGTACTGGTTGTCGAAATCGTAGAGTGAAAGGCTCGCCATGTCCGGATTGATCATGCCCTATCGCGGTGTCCTGCCGCGCATCGCGGACGGCGTGTTCATCGCCCCGACGGCAACGGTCATCGGCGACGTCGAAATCGGCGCCGACACCAACATCCGGTTCGGTTGCGTGCTGCGGGGCGACGTCCACGAGATTCGCGTCGGCGAACGCACCAACATCCAGGACGGCACCATCGTCCACGTCAGCCGCAACAAGTTCGGCACCTACATCGGCTCGGACGTGACCATTGGCCACATGGCACTGATCCACGCCTGCACCCTCGAAGACCGATGCTTCATCGGCATGCAGGCGACGATCATGGATGGTTGCGTCGTCGAGTCCGGCGCCATGGTCGCTGCGGGCGCTCTCGTGACGCCGGGCAAGCGTGTGTTGAGCGGGCAGATGTGGGCCGGTTCGCCGGCCAAGCCGATCCGCGACCTGCGCGAGGACGAGCGGGCGGCCCAGGCCGACACCACGGCGCACTACGTCAAGCTGGCAAGGGAGTACCTCGATGCCGGCGACGGCTGACGCCGCCACCCGTTCCGCCGACGTCCTCGTCGCCGACGTCCTCGCCGGGCGTCCGAAGGGCATTGCGCGGATGATGTCGCTGGCCGAATCGTCGGGTGATGCCGCCCGCGCCGCGGTCGCCGAAGTTCATCGCCATACCGGGCGCGCCCATATCGTCGGCCTGACCGGCGTTCCGGGCAGCGGCAAATCGACCATGGTGCGGGCACTGACGCAGCGGCTCCGGGCGGCGGGACGCACCGTCGGCATCGTCGCCGTCGATCCGTCGAGTCCCTTCACCGGCGGCGCCATCCTCGGCGACCGCATCCGCATGGTCGATCTTGCCGGCGATCCCGGCGTGTTCATTCGCTCCATGGCTACCCGCGGCGCGCTCGGCGGATTGGCACGGGCGAGCCTCGACGTCGTCGACGTGCTCGACGCCGCGGGGTTCGATGTCGTGCTCATCGAAACCGTCGGCGTCGGCCAGGACGAGGTCGACATCGTCCAGGCGGCTCACACCGTGATCGTCGTGTCGGCACCGGGGCTCGGCGACGAGATCCAGGCGATCAAGGCCGGCGTGCTCGAAATCGCCGACGTGCACATCGTTAGCAAATGCGACCGCCCCGACGCCCACAAGACGGCGGTGGAACTGCGCACCATGCTCGGCCTGGGCCAGGCCAGCGGCGAACGGGCCGGATGGGAGATCCCTGTGCTGGCAACGAGCGCCCAGAACGGCGAGGGGATCGACGAGCTCGTCGCCGCGATCGGCCGTCACCGCGAGCATCTCGACACGTCGGGCGAGATCGAGGTGCGGCGGCGCAAGATCCTGCAGATGCGCATCCTCAAGGCTGCGGAGGACATCGTGCGCTCTCGGCTGCTGGGGGAGGGCGGTGATCGTCTCACCGGCCTGCTCGACCAGGCGATGGCCGGGGAGATCGACCCCTACGGGGCGGCGAGCGATCTGTTGACGGCTTTGGAGTAGTCGCTACGCCCCGCTCAGCACGTACGTACCGGGGGCGTCGGCAAGCGGTTTGGCCTTGCGGCTGCCCGGCTTGCGCGCCGGCACCCGGTCCTTGCCCGAACGCCGCTTGATCCACGAATCCCAATCGGGCCACCACGAGCCTTCGCGAGGCCGGGCCACGGCCAGCCAGTCGTCGGCGGTCGTTGGCAGGGTGGCCGATGTCCAGTGGCCGTACCGCCCGTCGTCGGGTGGATTGACGATGGCGCTGACGTGTCCCGACGCGGTGAGGGTGAACCGCTTTGGCCCGGAGACGAACTTGGTCCCCGCGTAAACCGATCGCCAGGGGGCGATGTGATCCTCTCGGGCGGCGAGAAAATAGGTCGGAACCTTGATTCGCCGCAGATCGATGGGCTCGCCGTCGATGGTCATGCCGCCCGGCACGCTCAACGCATTGCGCTGATAGATATCGTGGAGATAGTCGCTCAGCATGGCGTGCGGAATGCGCGGCGAATCGGCATTCCAGGCGACGAGGTCGGCGGGGAACACGTCGCTACCCGTCAGATAGCTGTTGACGACGAATGACCAGATCAGGTCGTTCTCGCGGAGCAGGCTGAACGAGGACGCAAACTGGGTGGCGTCGCCGCCGCCGACGGCACTGGCCGGATCGTCGAGGAACGACGCCGAAAGCTCCTGGGCGAGCATGCCGATCTCTCCCGGTTCCGAGAGATCGAGGAGCGTCGAGAGAAAGGTGCCCGAGGCGATGCGGTTTTCGTCCCGGGCGGCGTCGAAGGCCATCGCCGCGGCAAGGATCGTTCCGCCCATGGCATAGCCGACGGCATTGACCTCGCGTTCCCCGGTCGCCCGTTCGATGGCGGCCAGGGCCGCGCTGATGCCGTCGGCAGTGTAGTCCGCGAAACCGCGCGCGTGCTCGGACCGATCGGGCTCCGCCCAAGAGATAGCGAACACCGTATGGCCGCGTTCGATCGCCCAGCGGATCCACGATGTTTCCGGGCGTAGATCGAAAAGGTAGAAGCGGTTGATCCATTCAGGGACGATCAGGAGAGGGCGGCGCAAGACCTCATCTGTCGTCGGAGCATATTGTATCAACTCCATGATATCGTTGCGGAAAACGACTTTTCCGGGGGTTGTCGCGACATCCTTGCCGATCTCGAAGTTCGAAGCCGCAGTGCCGCCCCTCGCTGGGATCATGCCGCGCTCGAGAGTACCGAGGATGTTCTTGAGGCCGGCAATGAGGTTCTCGCCGCCGGTTTCTATAGCCGTGCGCAGAACCTCGGGATTGGTGAACGCGAATGCCTTCGGCGAAAGCGCATCGGCGAACTGCTGCGAGAAGAACTCGATCTGGTCCAGCGTGCGCTGATCGAGGGGGGTCAAACCGCGGGTCGCGTCGTTCATCCACCGGTGGGCCAGCAGGAACGACTGCTTCACGTAGTCGAAGACTTCGTTCGTTTCCCAGGCATCCGTGGAGAACTGCCGGCCGCCAGAGGCGGCCATGCCCTCCGTGTCTTGGCCGAGCAGATGGCTGGTGGTGTTCTGCCACAGCGACATGTAGTTGTGCCACAGCGAGACCTGTGCCTGCATGACCTTGGCCGGATAGGCCATCATCCGCGTGGTCAGCTCGAAGAAGCGGTTGCCGATGCCGAGGGGGTCGGCCCAGTTTCCGGGCGGGGTCATCATGCCATTGCGCGACAACCACTCGGAGACGAGCTGCTGGCTGCGCTCGGCCACCTCGGCCATGGAGCGAAAGGTCTCCTCGGGGTTCGGAAGGTTCAAGTCCGTGCCTTGTTGATCGGCCATGACTCAATCCTTTATCATCCCACCGGAGCCCGAAAGGGGGCAGCCGTCGCGGGCTCTGCGTTGCGCGCGAGGTGGAGCACGGAGCGCAGAAAAAACCCTGGTATTTATAGCCCGTTAACCGGGGGCGGGGCAAATTCGGGGGGCGGCACCACGTCGAATCGACGCCGCAGCCGGGCCAGGGAGGCAACGGAAACCATGCACGCAGGCAAACGTCGACGCGTACACTCCGGTGATCGGCTTACCGGCGCGATGCTCGCAATAGGGGTTACGATGACCGCGACCCTGGGCGCATGCTCGTCGGTTCCGGACGCGCTCAATCCGGTGGAATGGTACAAGGGCGTCGAGAGCGTGTTCGAGAACGACAGCTCGAGCGCCGGTGGTGCGAAGACGCCGCCCGAGGATTCCGAGCAGTCCGCAAAGGCCGCGGTACCCTACGAACCGCCGAAAGAAGTCCCGGGCGCCGACAAGCCAATCCCCAAGCTGGCCGAGGTGCCGCAACGGACGGAGCCGCGCGCCGTGTCCGGCGGATTGGTCGTCGATACCGGTGGGCGGCGGTACGCCGATGACCCCGTGCCGCGCCAGGGAGAAGCGGTCCAGCTGTTGGCTCGACCCGCCGGCAGCACACAACGGACAACGCCACCACCTCCTCCGGTCGTCGCTGCCGCACCGTCTGCCATGGCCGAAAAGCCGACCCAACCGGCAGCTCCGGCCCCGGCGCCCGCACCGGCACCGGCGACGATCGGGACATCGGTTGCCGCAGCACCCGCCGCGCCGGCGCCGGCGACCGTCGGCGAAACCTTTCGCCAGCGCCTGAGCGACCCGGTTCCGCGGGGCGCCGCGCTCGGCCTTCCGCCGGCCAATGCCCTGGTCCTCGGACCGCAGGGGCCGCTGAACACCGTTGTCGTGTCGTCGACCGGGATCGAGGCCGTCGATGTCGGCCCGCCGATCATCGAAGGCGGCGCCCTGTTCTCGGAGCCGTCGCGGTTTGCCCAGGCGGCGGCGGTCGGACTGCCACCGAGCGGCGGGTCGATCAAAGTGGCGACGATCCTGTTTGACAACGGGTCGGCGAAGCTGAAGCCACGGGACAAGCGGATCCTGCGCGAGGTGTCGGCGTTCCACCGCAAGCGCGGCGGGACCGTCCGCGTCGTTGGCCATGCCAGCAGCCGCACCCGCAACATGGACGCGGTCCGGCACAAGATGGTGAACTTCCGGATTTCCGCCCAGCGGGCTGACTCGGTCGCCCGCGAGCTGGCCAGCCTCGGCGTGCCCTCCGACAAGATCGTCGTCGCCGCGCATTCCGACGAGGAGCCCGTCTACTACGAGGTGATGCCGTCGGGTGAGGCCGGAAACCGGCGAACCGAGGTCTTTCTGGACTTCTGAATCGGCGACAAGGCTGGACGCACCGTTCGTGGCGGGGTATTGCGAGGTGCAGCCCCGAACGGTGGGGCGTTCGTTTGGATGAAGACAATGGAACAGGAATTTCACGCGATCCGGCGATTGCCGCCCTACGTGTTTGCCGAAGTCAACGCGATGAAGGCGCGGGCGCGGGCGGCCGGCGACGACATCATCGATTTCGGCATGGGCAACCCGGACTTTCCGACGCCCCCGCACATCGTCGCCAAGCTGACCGAAACGGTGCAGGATCCGCGCACCCATCGGTATTCGGAGTCGCGCGGGATCAAGGGGCTCAGGCGGGCCGTCGCGGGATACTACGGCCGCCGGTTCGGCGTCGACATCGACCCCGACACCGAGGCCGTTGTGTCGCTCGGCTCGAAGGAAGGGCTGGCGAACCTGGCCTCGGCGATCACCAGCCCGGGCGACGTGATCCTGGTCCCCAACCCCAGCTATCCCATCCACCAGTTCGGCTTCGTCATCGCCGGGGCGGCCGTGCGCAACATGCCGGTGCGCGCGGACGAGGAGTTCATGGCCGCCCTCGACCGGGCCGTGCATCACAGCGTGCCGAGACCGACGGCCGTCGTGCTCAACTATCCCAATAACCCGACGACCGAATTGGCGACGCTGGATTTCTATGCCCAGGTCGTCGACTTCTGCCGACACCACGGCATCTACATCATGTCCGATCTGGCCTACGCGGAGATCTACTTCGGCGACGATCCGCCGCCGTCGCTCTTGCAGATTCCAGGGGCCAAGGACATCGCCGTCGAGTTCACCTCGATGAGCAAGACCTATTCCATGCCCGGCTGGCGGATCGGCTTCGCCTGCGGCAACGCGCGGCTGATCGGCGCCCTGGCGCGGGTCAAGTCCTACCTCGACTATGGCGCGTTTACGCCGGTCCAGGTGGCGGCCACGGCGGCGCTGAACGGACCGCAGGACTGTGTCGTCGAGACCCGCGAGCACTACCGCCGCCGCCGCGACGTGCTGATCGAGGGGCTCAATGCCGCCGGTTGGCAGGTCCCGTCGCCGCCGGCAACCATGTTCGCCTGGGTGCCCCTGCCGCCGGCGTTCGAGCACCTGGGATCGCTGGAGTTTTCCAAGCTTCTGCTGAGCGAGGCCAAGGTCGCGGTATCGCCCGGCATCGGCTTCGGTGAGCACGGTGACAATCACGTCCGCTTCGCCCTGGTCGAGAACACCCATCGCACCCGGCAGGCGCTGCGCAACATCAAGGCGTTTCTCGCCCGCTATCACAACGCCGTCGAGCAGATCGGCGACACGAACGTCTCGGCGGCGGAGTAGGCGCGGTGGCGAACCTCGCGAAACACCGATGAGTACCGAACCTCTGAAAGTGGCGATCGCCGGCCTCGGCACCGTGGGCGGCGGCACGGTCAAGCTGTTGCAAGCCAATGCCGACGCCTTGGCCGCGCGGGCCGGCCGCCCCATCGTCATCACCTGTGTCGCCGATCTGGACCGCCGCGACCGGGGGTTTCCGGTCGACGGCTATATCTGGTTCGATGACGCCGTGGCTATGGCACGCGATGGCGACGCCGATGTGGTGGTCGAGCTGATCGGCGGGTCCGAAGGCGTGGCCAAGGCCGTTTGCGAGACAGCACTGGCGGCCGGCCGCCACGTGGTCACCGCCAACAAGGCGCTCATCGCCCACCACGGCAACGCGCTTGCGCGGACTGCAGAGGAGGCCCGCGTCTCCCTGGGATACGAGGCCGCCGTTGCCGGTGCCGTTCCGATCATCAAGGCCTTGCGCGATGGGCTGATCGCCAACCGGCGCCGGCGGGTCTACGGAATTCTCAACGGCACCTGCAACTACATCCTCACCTCGATGCGTGAATCGGGGAGGCGGTTCGACGATGTGCTCGCCGAGGCCCAGGCGCTGGGCTATGCCGAGGCCGATCCCAGCTTCGACGTGGACGGGGTCGACTCGGCCCACAAGCTGACGATCCTGGCCAGCGTCGCCTTCGGCTGCACCATCGATTTCGCCGCCACCCACATCGAGGGGATCCGTCACATCGCGCCAGAGGACATCGCCTTTGCCGAGGAACTGGGCTATCGCATCAAGCTCCTGGGGATCGCGTCGCTGACCGATCATGGGGTGGAACGCCGGGTGCACCCGTGCATGGTTCCGCTGAGCGCGCCGATCGCCCACATCGAGGGCGTGTTCAATGCCGTCGTCGCCGACGGCGATTTCTCCGACACCATCATGCAGGAAGGGCGGGGCGCCGGTGAGCGGCCGACGGCGTCGGCGGTGGTTGCCGACATCGCCGACATCGCCTGCGGCCGGTCGGCGCCGACGTTCGGCCTGCCGGTGCAGCAACTGACCGATCTGCCGCCGGCGGCGATGAACCAGCACCGCGGCGCATACTACGTGCGGCTGATGGTGCTGGATCGTCCCGGCGTCTTTGCCGACGTGGCCGCGGTTTTGAGGGATCACAACGTCTCCATGGAGGCCGTGCTGCAGCGGGGTCGGTCGCCCGGTGAGCCGGTGCCCGTGGTGATGACCACCCACGAGACCGAGGAATCGGCGATGGTTGGGGCGCTCGACGAAATCGCTGCCATCGAAGCGGCCGTGGAACAGCCGGTGATGATCCGCATTGAGCCGTTCTGAACCCCTGACATCGGCATAGGAGGCCATCCGTGAACAGCCCCGCTGGCCGTTTCAGCCTGGTAATGCAGGCGGTACGCGCGACCGAAGCGACCGCCCTGGCAGCGGCGGACTTGATCGGACGGGGCGACGAACGGGCCGCCGACGAAGCGGCGGCGGAGGCGATGCACGGGGCGCTGGCGGAGATCTCCGTCGACGGCACCATCCGCATCGGCGAGGGCGCGCCGGGCGAAACGCGGCATCTGCATGTCGGGCAGCGGGTCGGCTGCGGCGGTCCCACCGTCGATGTCGCGGTGATGGCCTTGGAAGGCACCACGGCCGTCGCCCGTGGCGACGCGAATGCGCTGTCGGTCGTGGCCATCGCCAGCGACGGCGGCTTCCTCAACGCGCCGGACATCTATATGGACAAGCTGGCGGTCGGCGCCGACCTGCCGGCGGACGTCGTCGACATCGAGGAGAGCTCGGAACGCAACCTCAAGGAACTGGCGCGGGCACGGCGCGTCGACGTTCGCGACCTAACGGTCTGCATCCTCGACCGGCCGCGCCACGCCAGGTTGATCTCGGAAGTCCGCGCGACGGGCGCGCGGATCAAGCTGATCGCCGACGGTGACATCAGTGGGGTCATCGCCAGCGCTTGGCCCAGCGCCGGCGTCGACATCTACATGGGAGTCGGCGGGGCGCCGCACGGCGTCCTCGCTGCCGCCGCACTGGCCTGCATGGGTGGCCAGATGCAGGCCCGGCTGGTGTTCCGCGGCAACGACGACCGCCGGGCCGCGGCGGCGTGCGGCATCACCGACGAAGACCGCCGCTACGCGGCGGCGGACCTGGCTTCCGGCGACGTCACTTTCGCCGCCACCGGCGTCACCACCGGTGCGATCCTGCAGGGCGTTCGCCTGGATGGCCGCGTGCCGGTGACCCACTCGTTGGTCCTGCGCGCCGGACGCAAGGAGGTCCGCTACATCGAGGCGCACCATCGCACCGCCCGGCGGGCTCCCCCCGACGGCGACTGAGATGACGGGTGCTGCCACCGCGGCGCGGGCGGACCAGGATGCAATCGTCCTCGGCGTCGAGCGCTCGATCTCGGGCCGGTGCTGGCGGTCCGCGCCGACGGACGACCGAACCGCCCTGGCCTTGGCGCAACGGCTGAGCGTTCCCGAGATCGTCGCTCGGATTCTCGCGGCGCGCGGACTGGGACCCGACGACGCGCAGGCGTACCTCGAACCGACCGTGCGTGACCTGCTGCCGGACCCCAGCCATCTGATCGATATGGACGTCGCGGCCGAGCGACTGGCGGCGGCGGTCATTCAAGGCGAACACATCGCCGTGTTCGGTGACTACGACGTCGATGGCGGAACGTCGGCGGCGTTGCTGCACAGGTTTTTCGGCCGGGTCGGGGCGCCGGTGCGCATCTACGTTCCTGATCGGCTGACCGAAGGGTACGGTCCGAACACTGAAGCGATGCTTCGACTGCACGCCGAGGGCGCCTCGGTGGTCGTCACCGTCGACTGCGGTACGGCGTCCTTCGAACCCCTCGCGGCGGCGGCCGAGGCCGGGCTGGATGTCATCGTCGTCGACCACCACGTCGCCGAGGCGCGGCTGCCGCGGGCGGCCGCGGTGGTCAATCCCAACCGGCTCGACCAGTGCAGTCCGTGCGGGCATCTCGCCGCCGTCGGTGTGACGTTCCTTCTCGTGGTGGCGGTGAACCGCACCCTGCGGCAGGCCGGATGGTACCGGGACCGGGCGGAGCCCAACCTCCTCGAGTGGCTCGACCTGGTGGCGCTGGGCACGATTTGCGACGCGGTGGCGCTCACCGGGATCAACCGGGCCCTCGTTGCCCAGGGCCTCAAGGTGCTCGCCCGCCGCGGCAACGCCGGCCTTGCCGCGCTCGCCGATGTTGCCCGTCTCGACCGGCCGCCGGGGGCCTACCACGCCGGGTTCATCTTCGGGCCCCGGATCAATGCCGGCGGCCGGATCGGCGAACCCGGGCTGGGCGCGCGGCTGCTGGCCTGCGACGAGCCGGCTCAGGCGGTGGCGATGGCGGCACGTCTCGACGAACTCAACCGCGAGCGCCAGGAGATCGAAGCCGCGGTGCTGGCCGAGGCGATGGCCCAGGTCGACGCCGCTGAACAGACGGGAGAACGCGCACCCCTTGTGTTCGCCGTGGGCGAAGGGTGGCATCCCGGGGTTGTCGGCATTGTCGCCAGCCGTCTGGTCGAACGGTTCGGCCGGCCAGCCTGCGTCGTCTCGCTGGTCGGCGGGCAGGGCACCGGTTCGGGGCGTTCCGTGCCGGGCGCCGACCTGGGGGCGGCGGTCGTCGCCGCCCGCCAGAGTGGTCTCCTGGTCAAGGGCGGCGGTCATCCTATGGCGGCGGGGTTCACTGTCGAGCGCCAGCGTTTGGGGGCAGTCCGCGATTTCCTCGCCGATCGGTTGGCCGTGAGCGTAGACGCCGCCGACAGGGTTCCCGGCTTGCGCATCGATGGCGTGCTGACGACCCGTGGCGCCTCGGTGGATTTGGCGGCTCAGCTCTCGCGCCTGGAGCCTTTCGGCGCCGGCAATCCCGAGCCTCGCTTCGCCGTGACTGGCGCGCGCCTGGTTCACGTTGCCCCGGCCGGGCGCGACCACCTGCAGTGCGCCCTCGCGGGAGAAGACGGTCAGCGTCTCGACGCCATCGCCTTCCGGTGTCTGGACACCGCCCTCGGTGCGGGCTTGCGGAACCACGACGGCCGACCGCTGCGCGTCGCCGGCAAGCTGCGCGAGAACACCTGGCGCGGCCGCACCAAGGTGCAGCTTGTCATCGACGACGCCGCTCCGGCCAACCAGCCCGGCGACTGAGCACCCCGGAATCGAAAGGGGCGCGCGGCGGGTGCCGCGCGCCCCAGATCGTTTGCGCGGGGATCCTACGGATTGAGGATCTTCGGCACCAGATTGAGCCGCAGCCGCGATGTCTCGGGCATGCCCGCGCCGAGCAGAGGCCGCAGGTAAAGCCGGAACCGGTCGGTGATGTTGTTGCCATCGTCGGAGATGAACTCGGGCGGCATCACCTTGGTCTTCGCGGCGATGTCCGCCAGAGGGCTCAGGTGGTATTCCACCGAATAGAAACCCGTCCGGTGGATGGTGACCGAGCCGGTGTGCTCGCCCTTGGAGTCGCCGAAGTGGGCGTACTGCACGGCCTTTTCGCCGACCTCGCGGGCCTCGCGGGCGTCGACGTCGGAAACGCAGCCGAGGAATGACCGCTGCAGATAGCCGAAGGTGTCGCCGCGGACGCGTTTGATGTCCGAGTGCGTCTTGATGTAGTCGGTCAGCAGGTCGGCCAGCGCGCCGGTGCCGGAGAGCTGGACGTTGCCGTGAGCGTCGCGCTCGACATTCTGGGCCAGCTTGGTGGCGATGGGTTCACCCGACTCGTCGTGAACGCCTTCCGACACCGCGACGATGCACCGGCCATGCTTGTCGTAGACCGACTTCACGTCCTTGACGAACTGGTCGAGGTTGAAGGTCCGCTCCGGCACGTAGATCAGGTGCGGGCCGTCATCCTGGTACTTGCGGCCCAGCGCCGAGGCGGCGGTCAGGAATCCCGCATGCCGGCCCATGACCACGGCGACGTAGACGCCGGGCAGGGCCCGGTTGTCCTCGTTGACGCCGGCGAACGCCAGGGCGACGAACCGCGCCGCCGAGGGGTAGCCCGGCGTGTGATCGTTGATCATCAGGTCGTTGTCGATGGTCTTCGGGATGTGCACGCAGCGCAGCTCGTAATTGGTCGCCTTGGCCTGCTCGTTGAGGATGCGCAGCGTGTCCGACGAGTCGTTGCCGCCGATGTAGAAGAACGTGCTGATGTCGTGGGCCTGCAGGACCTTGAAGATCTCCTGGCAGTACTTCTCGTCGGGCTTGTCGCGGGTCGAGCCCAGCGCCGAGCACGGCGTGTTGGCGACGATCTCCAGGTTGTGGGTGGTCTCGCGGGTGAGGTCGATGAAATCCTCGTTGATGATCCCGCTCACCCCGTGATAGGCGCCGTAGACTCGCTCGACATTCGGAATCTTGCGGGATTCGATAACCGCTCCGACCATCGACTCGTTGATCACCGCGGTCGGACCACCGCCCTGGGCGACAAGCACTTTCCCCTGCAACATCGGCTGGACTCCCCTCCAAATACTCCTCGTGAACGCTTTGAGACATGTAGCCCCGGCCTGCCCGCCGGAGCCACCGCCGCGCGGAGGGACCGCGCGGGTGAAACCGGCGGCGAGCGTAGCACTTCGCAACCGCACATAAAAGGGCCAAACACGGCCGTTGCGCGAGCCGGCCGGAAACGTCGAAAGGCTTGATTTTGACCGCTCGGACCGTTAGGTGATGGCCTTTCCGGCACAGACCCCATCGTCTAGAGGCCTAGGACACCACCCTTTCAAGGTGGCGACACGGGTTCGAATCCCGTTGGGGTCACCAGCCGGATCAAAGGCTTTCGAAAACTCCCTGCCTGCCGGCCCGCGTGGATCTCCTGGGTCGTTTGCGGCATTGGCCGGCGACAGTCGTAGCCCGTCACAGCCGACGTTGGCGGGATGTCATCGGCCGGGGCCCGGCCAGCGATGCCCCCACGACTGCGTCGACTTCTCGTGGGCCGCCTGGGGCTGACGTTGAGTGGTGTCCACCGATGCGCAGCTGGCGAGCATGGTGACGCCGAGCACACAGATCGCGGTAGCGACGATCGTTCTCATGAACTCCTCCAGTTTGAACGTGCCTCGCTCAAATGGTGATGAGCGGACGCGAGTGCACTGAGAAAACACTCCTTCGCGGAGTTCGTCCGTCCACGCGCGGACCCCATCGTGTCGAGGCCCAGGACACCACCCCTTCAAGGTGGCGACGCGGGTTCGACTCCCGTTGGGGTGAGCTGCCGCCCGCACAGCCTTCCGAAAGCTTCGGGACCTACTTCCCGCTCATCACCCAGACGCCGGTCCAGTCGGCCGGAGGGTTGGCGGCGAAGGTGCGGGCGCGCTCGGCCATGACCGCCGACGGGCCGTCGGTGTCGGCGTGGGCCGACCAGGTGGCGGCCGCTTCGGCAAAGGCGCCTTTCCTGTAGAGATCGAGAGCCCTCGCGTAATCGTCCAGGCAGGCCGCGTCCGCCACTGTCTCGCCGGCGAAGCCGATGGGTTCGAGAATGCGCAGCGGCTCTTCCTTGCCCTTGACGGCGACGGTGTCCAGCTCGCGAAACAGAAACCGGCCGCCGACCCGATCGGCGGTCTCGGCCGTGAGGACGACGCGGCACTTGTAGACATCGGGAAGGCTCTCCAGCCGTGCGGCGATGTTCACCGCTTCGCCGACGGCGGTGTAGTCGTAGCGCTTGTCCGAGCCGACGTTGCCGACCACCGCCGGCCCGGCGTTGAGGCCGATCTTCACGTCGAAGGCGTGCTCGCCGGTTGCTTCGGCCTTTTCCTTCGCCTCGGCGATGCGCCGGGCGATCCTGACCGCCGCGCCGACGGCATTGGCTGCGTGTTCCGGGTCGTCGGCGGGCGCCCCCCAGACGGCCATCACCGCATCGCCGATGAACTTATCGACATAGCCTTGCGTGGCGTCGACCTCGTCGGCGATCAGCTTGAGATAGCCGTTGGTGTGCTCGATCAGCGCCTCGGGCGACAAGATGCCGGAAAGCGCGGTGAAGCCGGAGAGGTCGGCGAACATGATGGTCACGTCGCGCCGGTCGCCGCCCAGGCGGAGGGGGGCACCTGTTTCGTTGAGGCGATCGACGACAGCCGGCGCCAGGTAGTGACCGAAGGCATGCTGGATCCGCAGGCGGCCACGCTCCTCGGCCAGGAACCGGACGACGTAGGCGATAATCGCGCCTTCCGTCAGGGCAAGCATGGCGACCCCGAGTTGCACCCAAACACCTTGGGCCAAGGCCACGGTTTGGATCAGCCAAAGGACGGCAATGCCGGTGACCACCGCACCGCCCGCGGCCCAGGGCCGCATGCCGAGACTGGCCACCGCGCCCAAAAACGCCGCGATACCGGCGGCAATGGCGATCCATCCCTTGCCGGCCGTGCCGACAAGGTTACCGGTCAACGCCGCCTGGGCCGCCACGGCGTGCAGATGGACCCCGGGCACATCGTCGGCGTCATGCGTGGACGCCCCCAGCGGCAGGAGATTGCAGCCCTCGGTCGCCAGTTCGACCGGCTTGGGCGGGGGAATAAACCGAGCCGAAGCGCGTTTTCGGTCTTCGCCGGGCAGGTTTGTGCCAACGAACACGACGCGGCCATGAAAAGCCCGGGCGACGGCTTCGGGGTTGGACTGCGCGCACCGGATCACGTGGATCAGGGCGTAGGTGGGGATCGTCTCAGGATGCTGGGCTTCGGCAAGCAAGATATTGTCGGGGAGATCGCCGACCCCCGCGCGTTGGAGCGCAGCACCGACCAGGCTCAGCGCTGACTCACCACCATCTCCCACCAAACGCGTTGGAATGTGTCGCAGGACACCGTCATCCTGAGCATCAACCTCGATCAGGCCCAGAGCGCTGGGTTCGAACCGCAGGGCCGCCTGATAGTTCCGAGCAGGATCTATCCGGACCGATCGGCCGAGGACGACCCGGTCGCGGTGGCGCGACAGGGTGGCCAGGAATGGCCTGTCAAACCCTCTTTGAAACGAGTTGGCCGTGTAGGTCAGCAGCAGGTCGAAGGCGACCACCTTCGCTTCGGCGGCGGTCAGGGCCTGGATCAACTCCGCCCACTTCGGGCCGAAGAAGGCGCGGGGAAGAGGCTTCAGTTCCTCCGAATCGAGGCTTTGCGGATCGACGGCGACGACCGCGACCTTGCCCTTGTCGGTATCGGTCGTAGAAAGCAGCGCGTTGGCCGCCAGCCCGCTGTCGAACAGCAGGCCGTCGAACCCCTCTGGGGACAGCTGCCAAATTCCAGCAAGTATCCCAGCGACGAGGCAACCGGTTGCGGTCAGGACGCCGTACCGTCTTCTCAACGGCGAACGCGCGACTTCCGACACCTCTCAGTCGACCCGCAGCAACGTCAACGTGCCCTTCCCCGAGCGGCGCGACGTGCGAACGGTCAGGCGCTTCTCTTGCTTGCCGTCGCTGGTCCGCAGGGTAACGACGTAGGGTTCACCTTTTGCAGGATCGGGAGTGGCCTCGGGCCAAGGGAAGACGCGGCTTTCGATCTCGGCGCGGAGAAGAGTCTTGTCACCTTGTGACACGGCGATCGACCCGAAGTCGTCGGCCCGGGCGCCGACGAGGACGAAGGTGGGCCGTGTCGGCACGCTGTTGCGGGATTTCCCGCTGCGCAGAACCACTCCGCCGATCTGGGAGGCTCCGCTCACGGCGATGGTCTTCGGGCACTTCGAACGTTTGCGATCGAGGATCTTGCCGCCGCTGGAGAGGAAGCGTTCCCGAGTGAAGTTGAGTCGGCCGCCACGTACGGTGACAGTCTCGCAACTTGCGTAGTGCATGAACTCGATTTCGGTATCGGCGGCGAGTTCGATCGGGTTCTCCGGCGCAAGTTCGGAGAACTCTTCGATCGGCGGGGTACTGTCGCCGGTGACGGCGAGCACCAGCGCCGCCGGCGAGTCCGCGCGGGCGCTCGCCGCGCCAACGGTCACGGCCACCGCGACCAACACCGAAATCCAACGATGGAAGCACGTCATCGCTGGTCATCTCCTCCAAGGTTGCGTGTCCGCGGCTGTCCCGAGGGTAGAGTTGATGATAGCCTGATTCTGCGAATGAATATAATAACGGAATTTCCTAGTTTAGGGTCTTGACATTCCGCCCCACCGGAGCTATGTTGATCTTGTTGAGGGATCAAACCGGCTGCCGAAGGAGCGAAACGCCATGAATATCATACAGATTTTCGAAC
>Ga0056115_1000055_pt1 | contig 64089 bp, 69 predicted proteins | sample WorMetOlspDAHAB1_FD_77007 | JGI IMG/M metagenome (GOLD analysis project Ga0056115, IMG submission 77007) | Marine gutless worms symbiont microbial communities from Max Planck institute for Marine Microbiology, Germany - Olavius sp. DAHAB.1 ...
AATTGCCGGTGCCCGGCGGCACGAAACTGTAGGCCGCCACTTCGCCGGTCTTCATCACCTTGTCGACGATCGTTTCGCGGTCGATGGCCATCGAAAGGGCCTGGCGGACCCGCGGATCCGTGAACGGCTCCTTCTCGGTGTTCATGACGTAGTAATAGATGCCGAGATAGGGCGCGATCCGGGTCTGGTCGGGCATGTTCTCCTGCAGCCACTTGATCTGGTCGGACGCGAAGTCCGTAGAGACATCCACCTCGCCTGCGCGGAACCGCTTCAGCGCCTGGGCGCGGTCTTCGCCCGGGTAGAAGTACAGCGTGTCGATAGCAACGTTCGCCGCGTCATAGAACTTCGGGTTCTTGACCAGCTTGACGTGCGTGTTCGGCAGATACTCGTCCAGCATGTAGGCGCCGTTCGACGCGATGTTCTCTTTCTTGACCCAGTCGGTGCCGTGCTTTTCGACTGCATGCTTGGGCACGGGCCAGGCGGTGTAGTGGGTGAGCTGGGCGAGGAAATAGGGCGTCGGGGACTCCAGCGTGATTTCCAGCGTCTTGTCGTCGACCGCGCGGACCGAAAGGTTCTCCAGCGGCGCCTTGCCGGTGTTGACGGCCTCGGCGTTCTTGATCGGGTACAAGAGGGAGGCGTATTTCGCGGCGGTCTCCGGATCCAGGATACGGCGCAGCGAGAAGACGAAGTCGTCCGCTGTTACCGGCGTTCCGTCGGACCAGCTGTGGTCGCGGATCGAAAAGGTATAGACCGTCCCGTCTTCGCTGACTGTCCAGGTTTCCGCGGCGCCGGGAATGACGCTGCCGTCGGCCGCTTCGGTCGTCAGGCCGAGGAACATGTCCCCGAGGATCCGGTTTTCCCAGGTCCCGCTGGCGTTGTGGGGGTCCAGCGTGTCGGGTTCGCCCATATTGGCGATCCTGAGCGCGTTTTCGGCCGCAGTCGCGGTAATCGACCCGAGGCCCAAGGCCGCCGCCACCGCAAGTGCGGTGATCGATGACCGAGTAATTCCTGCAGATAAGAGTTTCATGACACCCTTTCCCTGTGGTTCTGGGTTGTATGGATTGTTTGTGGAGGGATGCAGAGACCAGCGTCTTTTTTCGTCCCGTCATGCCAAAACGGGGCGTTTCTTGTTCCGCATTTGATCCCAAGCATTCGCTGCAAGGCAGCCATGTGTAAATGCCATATCCGAACATCAGGCGGGCGGCAACAGGATTTCAGCGGGGTTTCAGGAAAAACAAGAGCTTGCTTAAGATCGTGCCGAATCAGGCGCGCGGGCGAATAAATCCCTCGATTTCACCGTCCCGGATGTATTATCATTTTAATGAAAATTTTACCTAACTTTGATTGATAAAAAATCTAACTTTTTCAATATAAAATGCTTACTGAATTCTAAACGAAAGTATTTGCCCAATATCCTTATCCGTATTACAAGAATTCATAACTGATTAAGACTGGTGGCCGAGGCACGGCCGCTGGTTGGCTGCCTGGACGCCCATAGGGGTTCCGTGGCAGTGCAGAATATGAAGGGTCCTTCGGGGCCATCATACCGTCCGGATCCCTCTCTACCTCCGGAACTGTTACTGCCCGGAACGCCGGCCGCCCTCCCCCGGGGGCGGCCGGCACTTCCATTTGGCGCCGCCGCTCCGATAGAGGGTCGTTTGGCTGGGGTCTGGACCCGCGTCCCGGCGCGGGCGAGCGGGACTATTCCGCTGCGTCGGCCTGCGGCCGTGCGGGGTTGGCGAAAGTCTCCCACAGCGCCGCCTCGAACTTTCCCGCCTCCTCGAGGTGGCGCTCCTTGACATGGCCGTAGCCGCGAATGTGCTCGGGCACCGAGGCCAGGGCGACGGCCGAGGCATGGTTCTCGGGCGTCAGGCCGTCGAGGATCTTCGCGACCGTGCGCTCGTAATCGGCGATGAGACGCCTTTCGGTCCGCCGCTCCTGTGTGTATCCGAAGATATCCAGGGGCGTGCCGCGGAGAACCTTCAGCCTGGTCAGGACTTTGAAGACGGACAGCAGCCAGGGCCCGAACTCCTTCTTGATCAGAAGGCCCGTCTCCGGATCCCTGGGCGCGATCAGCGGCGGCGCCAGGTGGAATCTCAGCGTGAAGTCGCCGTCGAACTGTTCCTTGAGCTTCTCCATGAACGTGCCGTCTGAGAACAGGCGCGCGACTTCGTACTCGTCCTTGTAGGCCAGCAACTTGTAGTAGTAGCGCGCCACCGCCGTCGCCAGGGCGTCCTCGCCGCGCATCTTCTGGGACTCCGTACGCTGGACCGCGACGACCAGGTCTTTGTAGCGGCGGGCGTAGGACCGGCCCTGGTACTTCTTCAGTTGTTCGACCCGCTTTTCCACGATGCCTTCCAGCGTGGTGGCGATCGCGGCGGAGGATTTCTTGCGCGGCGCGGCGAGGCGTTCGATCGCGGCAAGGTCGTGCGCGGCCCGGCGTCCCCACATGAAGGCGTTCTTGTTGAACTCGACCGAAACCTTGTTCAGTTCGATTGCCTGCAGCAGAGCGTCGAGGCCGATCGGCACAAGCCCCTTTTGCCAGGCGAAGCCCAGCATGAAGATGTTCGCGGCGATCGCATCGCCCATCAGGGCGGTGGCCAACGCGGTTCCCTCAATGAAGTCCGCTGCGTGCGCGCCGACGGCATCGCGGATCAGGTGCCTGAGTTCCTGGTCGGGGAAGGGCAGATCGGGGTCGCGCGTGAAGTCGCCGGTTACGGTCTGCTGGCTGTTGATGACGGCGCGGGTCCTGCCCTGCTGGGTTTTCGACAGGGCGTCGAACCCGCCGGCAACGACGATGTCGCATCCCAAGAGCAGGCTTGCGCCGCCGGCGGCAATGCGGACCGCATGGATGTCTTCAGGCGCCCGCGCGATCCGGATATGGCTGGTCACGGCGCCGCCCTTCTGGGCCAGGCCCGCCATGTCCAGAACCGAGCAGCCCTTGCCTTCGATATGGGCGGCCATGGCCATCAGGGCGCCCAGCGTGACGACGCCGGTTCCGCCGATCCCGGTCACCAGGATCCCGTATGGCTGGTCCAGTTCCGGCAGATTCGGTTCGGGCAGCACCTCCTGCGGTCCGGTTGCGGCGTCGGCCTGGCTGCTGGCCTGCTTGCGCAGTTCGCCGCCATGGACGGTCACGAAGCTGGGGCAGAAACCGTTGATGCAGGAATAGTCCTTGTTGCATGACGACTGGTCGATCGCCCGCTTGCGGCCGAATTCGGTCTCCTTCGGGGTCACCGACAGGCAGTTTGATTTGACGGAGCAGTCGCCGCATCCCTCGCACACCGCCTCGTTGATGAAGACCCGCTTGGGCGGATCGGGATAAAGGCCGCGCTTGCGCCTGCGCCGCTTTTCGGCGGCGCAGGTTTGATCGTAAATCAGCACGGTCACGCCTTGGATGTCGCGCAACCGGCGCTGCACCTTGTCCAGATCGTCCCGGTGGTGGATCCCGGTGCCCGGCGGCAGCGCGCTGCCGCTGCCGTACTTTTCAGGCTCGTCGGAAACAACGACGACCTCTTTCGCGCCTTCGCCCGACACCTGGTAGGCGATGTTGGCGACCGTCATCGGGCCGTCCAGGGGCTGGCCCCCGGTCATTGCGACGGCGTCGTTGTAGAGGATCTTGTAGGTGATATTGACGTTGGCGGCGATCGCCTGGCGGATCGCCAGCAGGCCTGAATGGTGGTAGGTGCCGTCGCCCAGGTTGGCGAAAATGTGGGCCTCGTCGCTGAACGGGGCCTGACCGACCCAGGGCACGCCTTCGCCGCCCATCTGGGTGAAAGTGTCGGTGCGCCGGTCCATCCACTGCGCCATGTAGTGGCAGCCGATGCCGGCCAGGGCGCGGCTACCTTCGGGCACGCGGGTGGAGGTGTTGTGCGGACAGCCCGAGCAAAAATAGGGGATGCGCGACAGCGACGCGGCCTTCGACTGAAGTTGTTTCTCCTTTGCCTGAAGGAAGTTCAGCCGCTCTTCGATCGACGGTGAGGCGTGGAAGCGGGCGATGCGCGCGGCGATCACGCGGGCGATGCGCGCCGGCGTCAGTTCCCCGGTGGACGGCAGCTGCCAGCCGCCGTTCTCGTCGAACTTTCCGATCACCCTGGGCCTGATATCGGCGCTCCAGTTGTAGAGCTGTTCTTTGAGCTGGTTTTCGATCAGCGCGCGCTTTTCCTCGACCACCAGGATCTCTTCCAGGCCCTCCGCGAACTGTCGCATCCCCTCGCGTTCCAAGGGCCAGGTCATGGCGACTTTGTAAAGCGAGATGCCGATCTCGCGGGCGAAGGCCTCGGTAATGCCAAGGTCTTCCAGCGCCTGGCGCACGTCCAAATAGGACTTGCCGCAAGTAACGATGCCCAGACGTCGTTTCGGGCCGTCGATGATGGTCCGGTTCAGCCCGTTTGCACGGGCAAAGGCCAGTGCCGCATACAGCTTGTGTTCGTGCAGCCGCGCCTCCTGGGCCAACGGAGGATCCGGCCAGCGGATGTTCAGGCCGCCTGGCGGCATTTCGAAATCCTGGGGCGTGCGGATATCGATGCGATTCGGATCGACATAGCACGAAGCCGAGGTGTCGACCGTCTCCGCGATCGTCTTGAAGGCGACCCAGCATCCGGAATACCGGGACAGTGCGAAGCCATAGAGGCCCAGATCCAGGAATTCCTGAACCCCCGCCGGGTTCAGAACCGGGATCATCGCGTCCATGAAGGCGTATTCGGTCTGATGGGCGGTGGTTGAGGATTTGCAGGTATGGTCGTCGCCGGCCAGCAGCAGCACGCCGCCATGTTTGGCGGATCCGGCGAAATTGCCGTGCCGCAGCACGTCGCCGCTGCGGTCGACTCCGGGCCCTTTGCCGTACCACATGGCGAACACGCCATCGACCGAGGCGCCGGGGAACAGCCCGACTTGCTGGGTGCCCCAGACCGCGGTCGCCGCAAGGTCCTCGTTGACCCCGGGCTGGAAGTGGATGTGATGCGCGTCCAGATGGGCCTGGGCGCGCCACAACTGCTGGTCGACCGCGCCGAGAGGCGAGCCTCGATAGCCCGAGATGAAACCGCCGGTATTGAGGCCCGCGGCGGCATCGCGCTGTCGTTGCATGATCGGAAGACGCACCAGCGCCTGTGTCCCGGTCAAATAGACGCGCCCGCGATCGAGGGTGTATTTGTCGTCCAGGGAAACTTGCGTTACGGCCATGGTCCACCTTTCGTGCCGACCCAGTCGAACAGTACGGCCTTCAACGGCTGCTTCAACGGCCAATTATAAATAGGTTAGCATTACTGACCTAAATTGCAAGTCTGAAGCGGCCCTCGGCAGCCGCGCAGCGCTTCGCGAAGATCGGCGCCTGTCGCGTTTCCTTCGGCCTAAACCGCCGATGCAGTGGTGCATTTTGGTCCAAGGCGAGCTATAGGGGGGCCAGAAAAATTGGTCACCCGCAACCGTCCAGGACCCCTTTGATGACCGTTCTCGTTACCGGCGCCGCCGGCTTCATCGGCTATCACGTCAGCCAGTACCTGCTGGATCGCGGCGACTCGGTCGTGGGTGTCGATAATCTGAATGACTACTATTCCGTGGATCTCAAGCGTGCCCGGCTTGACGGGCTGGAGGGACGAGACGGGTTCGCATTCCACCAGGCCGATATCGCCGATCGCGAGGCGATGGCGGACATCGTCAACCGCAACGGCACGATCGACCGGGTGGTGCATCTTGCGGCGCAGGCGGGGGTGCGACACTCGCTGGAAAACCCGTTCGTCTATGCGCACAGCAATCTGATCGGCCATCTGGTCATGCTGGAACTGTGTCGGAACCTCGACGGGCTCAAACACCTGGTCTACGCGTCTTCCTCGTCCGTTTACGGCGGCAACACAAAGCTGCCATTCTCCGTTGAAGACAGGGTCGACCGGCCGATGTCGCTCTATGCCGCGACCAAGCGCGCCGACGAACTGATGAGCTACTCCTATAGCGACCTCTATGGCATGCCGGCGACGGGTCTGCGGTTCTTCACGGTCTACGGACCGTGGGGCCGTCCCGATATGGCTGCTTTTTTGTTCACCGACGCCATCATCCAGGGCAGGCCGATCCGAGTCTTCAACAACGGAGACATGGAGCGGGACTTCACTTACATCGACGATATCGTCAAAGGCGTAATCGCCTGCCTGGACAATCCGCCGGAGGGAAGTGGAGGTCAGGCGCTTCATCGCCTCTACAACATCGGAAACAATCGCCCCGAACGGGTTACGCATTTGATCCAATTGATCGAACGCTCTTTGAACCGAAAGGCGGAAATGATCATGGAGCCGATACAGCCCGGCGATGTTCCGCGGACCTATGCAGACATCGACGCGATGCAGCGCGATTTCGGTTTTGTCCCGTCAACGACGCTTGAACAGGGGGTGGAGCGGTTCGTCGATTGGTACAGGAGTTACCACGCGCTGTAGCCTGAAGGCGGCGGTCAGCCTGGTGCCGGGCGAATGAACTGGCGGTTTATCACGCGCCGCACGCCTTTGACGTCCTTGATCACGTCAATGGAATCGCGTTGTTCCTGTTCGCTGAGGGCGCGTCCGAACAGATAGACGGTTCCATTGACCGAGCGCCAGCGCATGTTCACCGAATTGATGTCCTCTTCGTCCAACAGTCGGATCTTGATCGTCGTTTCGATCGCAACGTCCTCCGCCGCCTGCTGGAAGTTGCCGTCGGATGTCACCTGAATCTCGTCGAGGACCGTCCGCACGCCGTTGACCGAGCGGACGATCTCCACCGCGCGCAGCTTGTCGGCGCCGGTATCCACCACGCCCGTCAGCATCACGCTGGACTCGTAGACGTCGATATTGACGTTCTTGAACAACCCGGCCTCGTCGTCGAGAAAGTCGCTCGAGATCTGCAGCTTGATCCGGGCGTCTTCCTTGACGGTTTGGAAGTCGCGCACTTCCGCAACCGTCGTGCCGGCATCGACGGCCACGGTCGGCTCGGTGCAGGCCGAAATGGAAAACAAGAGTGCCGCCGCCAGGAAAAAGACTGAGATGCGGACCATGTGCATCCTCGTTCCGTCAGGCGAGGGTTTCAGGGTCGACCCAAGGCCATCGGGTCGGGGCGTCCCTCAGCCTACTGAAGCCGGTCAGGACCCGTAAAGACCCATTATCTGTTCGCCATAGTGCCGGGTGATGATATGCCGGCGTATCTTCATCGATGGGGTCAGCATCTCGTTTTCGACCGAGAACGGCTCGGGGATCAGGGTGAAGTTGCGGACCTTCTCGATCACTGAAAGGCCCTGATTGATCTCGTCAACCACGCTGCGCAATTCCGCCCGGAAATCGTCGTCCTTCACCAGTTGCGCAACGTCGTGCGGTTTTTTGTTTGCGCGTGCCCAATGCAGCGCGAATTCCTCGTCCGGGACGATCAGAGCCACCAGGTACGGCCGCTTGTCGCCGTAGACCATGGCCTGGGCGACTTCGTGCGCCAGCGTCAGGATGCCTGCGACCCGTTGCGGCGATACATTGTCGCCGCCGGAATTGACGATGATGTCCTTCTTTCGGTCGGTGATTCTCAAGAAACCGCCGTCGTCCAGTTCGCCGATGTCGCCAGTATGGAGCCACCCGTCCTTGATCGTCTGTTCGGTTTCTTCGGGCCGGTTCCAGTAACCGTTCATCACAAGGTCGCCCCGCACCAGGATCTCGCCGTCGTCGGCGATCTTCACGGTGACCCCTTTCAGCGGCGGGCCGACTGTATCCAGCTTGTTCCGTCCATATCTGTTGACGCTGATCACCGGCGCAGCCTCGGTCTGACCGTAGCCTTGCATGACTCGCAGCCCGACCGCCGTGAAGAACAGCCCAACGTCGAAATTGAGCGGTGCGCCGCCGGAAACGAACGCTTTCAGGCGGCCCCCGAAACGCTCGCGCACTTTTTTACGGACCAGTCGTTCCAGAACGGCGTTCTGCAGCCGCTCGAACAGCGAGAGCGACTCGGGCGCGCGATAGTGCTTCGACCCCAGTTCCACCGCCTTCTTGAACATGGCCGCCTTCAGGCCGCCGGCGGAATCGACGCCCCGCAGAATCCGGCCGCGGATCGCCTCGTACAGTCGTGGAACGGCCGGCATGATGGTCGGCCGGACTTCGCTGATGTTGGCGATCAGCTTGTCGATGCTTTCCGCGTAGTAGATCTGCGCGCCCGTGGCGATCGGAAAGAACTGTCCGCAGGTGTGTTCGTAGGAATGCGACAGCGGCAGAAAGGACAGGAAAACCTCGCCGCCTTCGCGATAACCGGGCAGTTCGGCCAGCGCATCATGCGCGCCCATGACATTGCACAGCATTGCCGCGTGGCTCAGCATCACGCCGCGCGGATCACCGCCCGTGCCCGAGGTGTAGATGATGCAGCAGGTGTCTTGCCGCTGCGCGCGGCCGGCCTCGGCAAGGACGTCGTCCTCCTGCGCCGCGCCCTTGGCCATCACATCGGCCCATGCGACGACCTGGACGGCCTGTTCGGGCTCGTCGTCCAACGGCTCCAACGAAATGACCCGGTCGCACCCGGATTGAACCGCGGCCGGGATAACCCGTTCGGCAAGCTTGGCGGTTGAAACGATCACCGTTTTCGCGCCGCTGTCGGAAAGGATATGGACGTGGTCCTTGACGGTGTTGGTCGTATAGGCGGGGACTGTGATGGCGCCGGCGGACATGATCGCCAGGTCGGCGATCAGCCACTCGGGCCGGTTTTCGGCCACCAGGCCGACCCGGTCCCCGCGTTGAACGCCCAGCGCCCGCAAGCCCCGCGAGACTTTTGAGGTGGCCTCGGCAACCTCCGACCAGCTCAGCGAATGCCACGCGTCTTCCTGCTTGCGCCACAGAAACGGCGTATCGCCGTAATGCGCGGCACGCTCGAAGAAAAGCAGCGGCAGGTTTTGCACTTTGCTGTAGTCCACGCGATCCTTCTCCTTGCCTTGATTTGGCGGAGGGGCTGACATCGTGACGCTTGCAGGTGCCGAGCCCACGCCATATATCGGCCGGCAGGCAAAGGAGTAAAGCCCTATGAGCGAAGCCGACCCTCTTGGCGTCCTGCCGGAATGGGACCTGAGCGAATTGTATCCCGCGCCCGATGCGCCGACGTTGGAGCAGGATTTGACCGATACCGACGCCGCCGCCAAGCGTTTCGCCGATGCGTACGAAGGCAAGCTTGACGGGTTGCCGGGCGACGCCCTGGCCGAGGCGATCGTTGAGTACGAACGTATCCAGGAGGTGCTTGGACGCGTGATGAGCTACGCGCAGCTCGTCTACTCCAAGGATATGAGCGACCCTCAGGCGGGCCGTTTCTATCAGACGTCAAGCGAACGCGTGAACGCAATCTCGACCGGCTTGCTGTTCTTTGTGCTGGAGATCAACCGGCTGGAGGACGAGGCCCTGGAAGCCCTGCTGACGGCGTCCAGGTCGCTGGAACGGTACCGGCCCTGGCTGCGGGACGTCAGGGTCATGCGGCCACACCAGTTGTCCGACGAGGCGGAACGACTGCTGCACGAGAAATCGATCACCGGACGGGCGGCGTGGAACCGCCTGTTCGACGAGAATCTGGCCGCCCTGCGGTTCCCGATGGGGGAGGACTCGCTGACGACGACCGAGATTCTGGACCGGCTGTCGGATCACGACGGGGCGACGCGTACACAGGCGGCCCTCAGCCTGGGACGCACCCTCAAAGAGCATGCCCAGACCTTTGCCCTGATCACCAACACCCTGGCGAAGGACAAGGAGATCGAGGACCGCTGGCGCAAGTTCGAGCGTCCGGTTTCAGGCCGCAATCTCTCGAACCTGGTCGAAGACGAGGTGGTCGATGCGCTGGTCGATTCGGTCAAGCGCGCCTATCCGCGCCTGAGCCACCGCTACTATGGCCTTAAGGCCAAGTGGCTGGGCGGCGACCGCCTGGACTACTGGGACCGGCTGGCGCCGCTGCCCGAGGAGGAGGACCGTCTGATCCCGTGGAAAGAGGCCCGGGCGACCGTTCTGGATGCTTATGCGGCCTTCTCGCCGGACCTGGCCGGCATCGGCAGCCGTTTCTTCGAAAACGGCTGGATAGATGCGCCCGTCCGGTCGGGCAAGGCCACGGGTGCGTTCGCCCACCCGACCGTCCCCAGCGCCCATCCGTACCTGCTGCTCAACTATCAGGGCAAGACCCGCGACGTGATGACTTTGGCGCACGAGCTGGGCCACGGTGTGCACCAGGTACTGGCCGGAGGACAGGGCTACCTGATGGCGGATACGCCGCTGACGCTGGCGGAAACCGCCTCGGTCTTCGGCGAAATGCTGACGTTCCAGGCGCTGCTGGCGGCGACGCGCGATCCGGCCCAGCGCCGGGCCATGCTGGCCGCCAAGGTCGAAGACATGCTGAATACCGTGGTGCGTCAGGTGGCGTTCTACGAGTTCGAGCGCCGCGTGCACGACGAACGCCGAAACGGCGAGATCTCGGTCGATCGGCTGGGCGAAATCTGGATGGAGGTGGGCCGGGAGAGCCTGGGGCCGGCCCTGCGGTTCGGCGACGAATACGGCTACTACTGGGCCTATATCCCGCACTTCATCCATTCGCCGTTCTATGTCTACGCCTACGCGTTCGGCGACTGTCTGGTCAATTCCCTGTATTCTCTGTACGAAGAAGCAGAACAGGGGTTCGCCGATCGCTATCTGGAGATGCTCAGGGCGGGCGGAACCCTGCGCCATAAAGAACTGCTGGCGCCGTTCGGTTTGGATGCATCCGACCCCGCCTTCTGGGACAAGGGGCTGGCGGTGATCGAACGGCTGGTCGACCAGCTTGAGGGAACCGATTAGTGGTTTCACGGGGGAAACGCCGGCCAGGGTCGGTGCACGGTATCGAAATACTGCATCGCCGCGCCGCCGGGCGGGCGCGGCGCTCCGTGCCCCTGCTTTTCCTGCACGGCGCCTTCGCCGGCGCCTGGTGCTGGGACGAACACTTTCTGCCCTGGTTCGCCGGCCATGGGTACGACGCTTATGCGCTGTCGTTCCGGGGGCACGGCGAAAGCGACGGTGAAGACGACCTCGACGAGTTTGGGATTGCGGACTACGTGCAGGATCTCAGGGCCGTGTTGGCGGAGCTTCCTGGCCCGCCGGTGCTTCTGGGGCACTCCATGGGCGGCTTCGTCGCCATGGAGCACCTGATGGGCGAAACCGCGCCCGGGCTGGTGCTGATGGCCTCGGTCCCGCCCGCGGGGCTGTTGGGCCCCTCGCTGTCGCTGGCGGTCTGGAACCCGCGCCTGACGATGGAGCTGGCGCTGATCCAGAACATCAGCCCGATCTTTGCGACCCCGGCGGGCCTGCATGACGCCCTGTTTTCGCGCGCCACCTGCAAAACCCGAAGTGCGCAGCACTATGGCAGGATGAGCCAGGAATCCCGGCGGGCGACGCTGGATATGCACAACCCGCTGCGACTGGATGCCGCCAGGCTGGACTCCGACATGCCCGTCCTGGTGCTGGGGGCAGAGCACGACAGCCTGATATCGCCGGCATTTGTGCGCTCAACGGCGCGCACGCTCGGCGCCCGGGCGGAAATCCTGCCGGAAACCGGCCATGGCATCATGCTGGATGCGCATTGGGAAGGCGCAGCGGAACGAATCCTGTTCTGGCTGCGGGCGAACGGCCACTGAGGGTCTGAACCGGCCCCGCGGGCCGACCGTATCTCTGGGTGAACGTTGCGATGACCAAGAGGACAGACGGTATGGACGGCGCCCGGGAGCGGGCCAGCAGACGCTCCAGAAAACAGATGAAGGACGACGGGTCGCTTTCGGGCCGGGTCAAGCGGTATGCCCAGGTGGGCGGCGCCGTGGGCGGACTGGCCGCGCGGCTGGCCGGGTCTCGCTATCTCGGCCTGTCGCTGGACAAGGGACGCCATGCCGAAGATCTGCGCGCGGCTCTGGGCGGCCTGAAAGGGCCTCTGATGAAGGTGGCGCAGATCCTGGCAACGATCCCCGATGCGCTGCCGGCGGAATATGTCGACGAGCTCAAGCAGCTTCAGGCCAACGCGCCCTCGATGGGCTGGCCTTTCGTGAAACGTCGGATGACGGCGGAATTGGGCGTGGGCTGGCAACGCAAGTTCGGCTCCTTCGAACGCCATGCAGCGCACGCGGCGTCCCTGGGACAGGTGCACAAGGCCACGGCAAAGGACGGCGGACCGCTTGCCTGCAAACTGCAATACCCTGACATGGCGTCCGCCGTAGAGGCGGATCTGCGCCAGCTCAAGCTGGTGTTTTCAGTCTACGAGCGTTACGACAACGCGATCTCCACCCGCCAGATCCACGCCGAATTGTCAGAGCGGTTGCGCGAAGAGCTGGACTATCTGCGCGAAGCCAAGCAGATGCAGCTCTATGGCGCGATGCTGGACGGCGTTGACGAAGTCCACATCCCGGTGCCCGCGCTTGACCTGTGCACTGACCGTTTGCTGACAATGAACTGGCTCGACGGCGCCGCCCTGATGTCGTTCAAAACGGCGGATCTGGAAATCCGAAACCAGATCGCCCGCAACATGTTCAACGCCTGGTATGTGCCATTCTACGAATATGGCGTCATTCATGGCGATCCGCATCTGGGCAACTACACGGTACGCGACGATCACACCGTCAATCTTCTGGATTTCGGATGCGTCCGGGTTTTCCCGCCCAGCTTCGTATCTGGAGTGATCGATCTGTACAAAGCGTTGTCGGAGAATGACGACGAGTTGGCCGTGCACGCCTACGAGACCTGGGGCTTCAAGGACATGTCGAAGGAGATGATCGACACCCTGAACATCTGGGCGGAGTTCATCTATGCGCCCCTGATGGAGGACAAGGTCCAGAAGATCCAGGAAAGCGACAGCGGGCATTTCGGCGCCCAGGTTGCCGGCCGGGTGCACCGCGAACTGAGGCGTCTGGGGGGCGTCGAGCCGCCGCGCGAGTTCGTGCTGATGGACCGCGCCGCGGTCGGGCTGGGTTCGGTGTTCATGCATCTGCGCGCGGAAATCAACTGGCACAACATGTTCCACGACCTGATCGGCGACTTCGATGTCAAGGCGCTGGAAAAGCGTCAGATGCGGGCGTTGAAGGCGGCGGGTCTGGCGCCCGTCAAAGCACGAAAGCCACGAAAAGGATGATCGTTATATTGTTGACGGCGTGCATGACGATCGGCGGAACCAGCGATCCGCTGGTCTGGTAAAGCCAGGCGAGCAAAAGGCCGGTTACGAAGATGTCGACGGCCGCCGTGGCGCCCAACAGCCCGCCGGGCACCAGGTAATGGAAGTGGACGGCGGCAAACACCGCGGCGCTGATCCCCGCCGCCGACCAGGCCCCCATGCGTCGTCGCAGCCAGCCGAAGATGAAGCCCCGGAAGAACAATTCTTCGGCAATCGCGGCAAGCGGTCCGACCACCAGCAGAAAGGCCAGCAGGCGAAGCGGGTCGGCGCCGGCGGGGCCGAAATACTGGCTCAAGTCTTCGCGAAGATAGGTGTCAAGCGCCTGCTCCAATCCGATCGCGCGATAGATCTGGGTGCCGGCGAGCAGGTAACCGAAGGCAACCGCAACGGCCATCACCACGTAGCGCCGGCTTGCCCCCTGCCATCCTAGGGCCGCCAGCGGCACCCGCGCCCGGACAACGATGATCCAATAAAGGGGGAGGGGTATGCAGGCGGTTGCGACCGCGACCATGAAGATGATCGCGCTGTGGGCGGTTGCCAGATCGGGACCCAGCGCCATCCCCAGCACCAGCAGTCCGCCGGCGCCAACGGCTGTCACCAAGACGCCGGTTGCCGCAAGGACCAGCAGGAATTTTCGGACGGAGACGCCGGCGAGGCTCTCGTGCATGGAAACTCCGGTCTCCGGGGCGGCGGGTGGGGAGTGGCATGCGGCGCGGCCCCGGGACCGCGACCGATCTCCTGCTTGTATCCTCAGCGCTTAGGCTTTAGCACTGCCGTCGGGATTGGGCGACGGGCAATCTTTCCGGAAATGGCCACTGGCAACCTGGATATCACGATTGACGCGGCATTGGTTGCGGCGCGGCTTGGTCTGTCGCCTGCGCATCTGATGGCTGAGATGCAACGGGGGCTGGTGTATCAGCTGACCGAAAAGGGCGAGGGCGAGGACGCGGGACGGTACCGCCTGACCTTCCGCTATCGGGCTCGCGAGGCCGTCATCACCGTCGACCGAGACGGCGTTCCGATTGGCGAAAACTGAGGCAAGGCGCGGCGTCGGCGTGCCAGCCGATGCTTGTACCACGGGGGCCATCGTGTATTCTCTGTCTTGGGTCCTTGGGTGCAGGTCCAGTCGACCTGCATGGGGTGTGTGGGGTTCTATATCGGTCTCGGGGGATCAATGAAAATCGCAATTCTCAAGGAGCGGCGCCCGCACGAAAGCCGGGTGGCCGGCTCTCCCGACAGCGTCAAGAAGCTGCGCGACCTGGGCGCCGAAGTTGCGGTCGAGGCCGGTGCGGGAGACGGTGCTTCGGTACCCGACGACGCCTTCAAAGCGGCGGGCGCGCAGATCGCCAAAGGCGCCACGGCCACCCTCAAGGGGGCTGACATCGTCCTAAAGGTCCAGCGCCCGATGCTGGGGTCGGAGGGCACGGACGAGGTTGGCCAACTCGCCAAGGGACAAGTCTTGATCAGCCTGATGTCCGCGCTGACCGAGCCTGCGTTGGTGACGGCGCTGGCCAAGCAGGGCGTCGCCGCCTTCGCCATGGAGCTTGTTCCGCGGATCACCCGGGCGCAGTCGATGGATGTCTTGTCCTCGCAGGCGAACCTGGCGGGCTACAAGGCGGTGCTGGACGCGCTGAACGAGTATCACCGCGTGATGCCGATGATGATGACGGCGGCGGGAACCATCGCCCCGGCGAAGGTGCTGGTGATGGGCGCCGGCGTTGCCGGTCTGCAGGCCATTGCCACCGCAAAACGACTGAGCGCGGTGGTTTCGGGGACCGATGTCAGGCCGGACACGAAGGAGCAGGTTGAGAGCCTGGGTGGCAGCTTCGTGGCTGTCGAGGACGAGGAGTTCCAGCAGGCTCAGACCGCGGGCGGCTATGCCAAGGAAATGTCCGACGCCTACAAGCAAAAGCAGGCGGCGCTGATTGCCGAGACCATCACGAAGATGGATATCGTCATCACGACGGCCCAGATCCCCGGGCGAAAATCTCCCGTCCTGGTGACCGAGGACATGGTGAAGACCATGCGGCCGGGCGCCGTGATCAACGACTTGGCGGTCGAAGGCGGCGGGAACTGTCCGTTGTCGGAATTCGGCAAAGTCGTGAACAAGCACGGCGTCACCATTATCGGTCACGCCAATGTGCCGGCCCGCGTGTCGCAGGCCGCAAGCCAGCTTTATGCGCGCAATCTGCTCAACTTTCTGACGCCGATGATCGACCAGGAAACCGGCACCCTGAAGATCGACACCGAGGACGAAATCGTCGCCGGGTCGCTGGTGACGCGGGACGGCGCCATCGTCAACGAACGCGTCGCCGAGGCCGTGGGAAGCGCCGGGAAGCCGGCTGCCCGCAAGCCAGCCAGGCGGAAAGCCGCGCCGAAGGCGGCGAAAACGGAAGAAGACGCACCGGCCGAGGCCGCCGACGATGGCGCGGCGGCTGAAGGTGATGAGGCCACACCGGATAAGGCCGGGGAGTAGAGGAAATGGAAAAAGATCAACTGGTCGACAGCGCACGCGAGTTAGCCAATCAGGCCAACAGCCTGGCGATCCAGGCCGAACGGGTGCTGGGTCAGGTCAGCCAGATCGTGCTTCAGACCGAGCAAGCGACCGGAATGTCGTTTCTGTCCCTGTTCACCGTCTTCGTGCTGGCCTGTTTCGTGGGCTATTACGTGGTCTGGAACGTGACCCCGGCTTTGCATTCGCCGCTGATGGGCGTGACCAACGCGATCTCGTCCGTGATCATCGTCGGTGCTTTGATCGCCGCCGGTCCGGCCGACATGAGCCTTGCCAAGATCTTCGGTTTCATTGCCGTCGTGCTGGCCTCCGTGAACATCTTCGGCGGGTTCATCGTGACCCAGCGCATGCTGCAGATGTTCAAGAAGAAACCGAAATCCTGAGCGGCCGGAGGATCTGCGTAACATGGAAGACTTCGCGGCCTTCGCCTATCTGATCTCCAGCATCCTGTTCATCATGGCGCTGCGTGGCCTGTCGTCGCCTGAAACGGCGCGGATGGGCAACATCTACGGCATCGTCGGCATGGTGATCGCGGTTTTCACGACGCTGGCGGCGCCAGGCGTCTTGAGCTACGCCTTAATCCTGATCGGCATCGTGATCGGCGGCGCGATCGGCACCGTGATCGCCTTGCGCATTCAGATGACCGCTCTGCCGCAGCTTGTCGCGGCGTTCCACAGTCTGGTCGGTCTTGCCGCCGTCTTCGTCGCCGCGGCTGCCTTCTACAAGCCGGAGGCTTACGGCATCGGCTTGCCCGGCGAGATTCCCGTCGCCAGTCTGATCGAGATGGGGCTGGGCACGGCCATCGGCGCAATCACCTTTACCGGCTCGGTGATCGCGTTCGGCAAGTTGCAGGCGCTGATCGGGTCGGCGCCGCTGACCTTCCCGCTGCAGCACCCGCTCAATGCCGCCCTGGGGATCGCCCTGGTCGCGCTGCTGGCCCTGTTCGCCCTGGAGCAGCAGGCGCTGGTGTTCTGGCTGATCGTCTTCGTCGCCTTTGCCCTGGGCCTGCTGCTGATCCTGCCGATCGGCGGCGCCGACATGCCGGTCGTGATCTCGATGCTGAACAGCTATTCCGGCTGGGCCGCCTGCGGCATCGGATTCACGCTTGCCAACACGGCCCTGATCATCACCGGCGCGCTGGTCGGGTCCAGTGGCGCGATCCTCAGCTACATTATGTGCAAGGGCATGAACCGCTCGATCTTCAACGTGATCCTGGGCGGTTTCGGGGGCGAGCAGGCGGGGCCGGCCTGCGGGGCGTCCGGTGACAAGACCGTCAAACAGGGCTCCGCGGACGACGCCGCCTTCATCATGCAGAACGCCTCTTCGGTCATCATCGTGCCGGGTTACGGCATGGCCGTCGCCCAGGCCCAGCATGCGTTGCGCGAAATGGCGGACATTCTGAAGGAAGGCGGCGTGAAGGTGCGCTACGCCATCCACCCGGTCGCCGGCCGGATGCCGGGTCATATGAACGTGCTGCTGGCCGAGGCAAACGTGCCCTATGACGACGTGCTTGAGCTGGAGGAAATCAACCGCGATTTCTCCCAGACCGACGTCGCCTTCGTCATCGGGGCGAACGACGTGACCAACCCGGCCGCCAAGACCGACCCGGCCAGTCCCATCTACGGCATGCCGATCCTGGATGTGGAGAACGCCCAGACGGTGCTGTTCGTCAAACGCTCCATGGCCACGGGCTATGCCGGCGTCCAGAACGAGCTGTTTTTCCGGGATAACACAATGATGCTGTTTGGGGACGCCAAGGCGATGTGCGAGAACGTTGTAAAATCCATGGAGTAAACCCGCTCAGGGTGTGAAGCTGGCCTCACACGAGGTCACAAAAGGCAGCGCGCCACCGTCGGTGCGCTGTTTTTTGTGTCTTGAGATCACTTGGCCTCGGGCAATGGTTGTACAGATGTTTACAATATATAGGTTGACGGGCGTTTAATAACCCCAAATATTGTATTAGTGAGGTATATCGCAGAATCGTCACGCGCGTGAGACGAGAATTGGAGGCGGATTTCGGAGGGCTTGTTAAGGAATTTGTTAACACCATGTCGGTAAGGTAAACGCGTAACTGGTAGGAACGTAGAAGTTAGGCAAAAGGCTCAGTTCCGTTTTTAAGCCAGTGCAGAGGACCAAACAGCCAAGGGAGAACGGGTGGGACAGACAACCGATGTGAGGTGCCCTTAGGGCCCCAGAAAGGAGACTGGAGATGTTGCGGAAGAGAATACTGACAGTGGGGGCGATCCTCATGGCCTCAGTGGTCGCAACGCCAGCGTTCGCGCAGATGGTCTGCGGCAACCACGAAGACATCAAAAAGCGGCTTGAGACCGGCTACCAAGAGGTCCCGACTGGGATGGGCCTTGCAGGTAATGGTGGCGTGATCGAACTCTTCACATCGGAAAAAGGCACGTTCACGATCGTGCTGACCCGCCCTAACGGAATGTCCTGCCTGATGGCAGTCGGCGAAAACTGGGAAGCCGTCAAGACTCCCACGCCGGTCAAGGGCGAACTGCTGTAACCGCAGCGCGCCCGATAAAGGCTCCAGACGTGTGACCCCGCTGCGGCTGCAGCGGGGTTTGCATTTTCTCAATCAGCCAGGTGAATCGGCGCTTCCGGCCGAAAGGCATGGAAGGCAAAGGCGAAGTCGATGAAGTAGGGCACGTCCGCGCCGTCCTTCGTCGCCGTCACGTTGCCCACGTCCTTGCCATTGGCGATAATCGCGGAATCCAGCGCCGACGCCTGACCCTCCGACCAGGCAAGGGTCACGCCGCCCTCGGTTGTGAGGCTCCCTTTCTGGCGCACCAGATCCAGCGCCCAGGCTTCCGACTTGTCCTCCAGGCTGACCACGCGGTCCAGCGGCGCGATGCCTTCGGGCGTCTCGCCGTCGTAGAGGAACGGCCGCGGGGAACTGTCGTACCGGACATAGGGGTTCTGGCCATAGGCCCGCATGCGGGGGTTGGTGGGCACCTGGACCAGGCCCATGGGCGCGCGTTCCCGGAACTTTTCGAAGCTTTCCAGCCGTGCCGGCACCACCTTCAGCCTGGTACCCGTCAGATCGCCGACGATGGCCTCGCCCATGAACTGCTGCCACCAGCTTTCGGTCTGCCGGTCGTACATGACCAGGTCCGAGCGACGCAGTTTTCCGGTCGTTCCGAAGTCCAGCACCCTTGCTCCGACCCGGCGGTCGAAAACGATGGCGGCATTGCACAACGGGCAGAAAGTGACCGAGACCGGAACGCCGCCCACTTCGTCATTGACGATTTCGTGCCACATCAGGATACGGAGCGGGTAGGCCTTGGCCTCGCCTTTCAGGATCACGCCGATCACCGGTTCCTGCGGCGGAAGGTCCTCGGCCTCTGCGACCGGAACGAAGACGGGGTCGTCAATAGGCGGAATCCCGTCCTTCGGCGGTCCGCCCGAGCGGATTTCTTCGAACGAGACCGATGCTTTCTCGAAATCGGTCTTCGGCCATTCGTACTTCCAGTAACTGGGCGAGGCGTGGGCCAGGCCAGCAAATGCCAGCATGGCCACGCCGGTGGCGAGCGTTCTTCCAAACATGGCCGCGATTTTCGGGAAGCCGGCCCGCTGTCACAAATCAAGTCCCCGTGACGCGCGCGTGTGCGGCCCGCCCGAGTCGCCGCCCGGACACAGCAAAAACGCCTCCGACGGCGGTCGGAAGCGCTTGCGGCTCTTCGCAGCGGGCGGGAAGGGCTAGTAGCCTTCGCGCTCCTGGCGCTTGCGCAGCATCTTGCGGTAGCGCCGGACGGCCTCGGCCTTTTCCCGCGCGCGCTTTTCAGAGGGCTTCTCGAACGCCCTGCGCAGCTTCATTTCCCGGAACACGCCCTCGCGCTGCATCTTCTTTTTCAGCGCTCTCAGGGCCTGATCGACATTGTTGTCGCGTACAATAACCTGCACTGCCTACATCGCCTTTCTGGGTCGGAATGCATGAGGGTCCGCGGCCCGGACCGTCACGGTGGCGGGCTTATATCACGGGCCGTCGGGGCTGTGAACCCCCGGCAAGGGTACTTTGCAACCGTTGGGGGATCGCCGCTTTGACGCCGGCGGCCGGGCACACCATAGTTAAGGCATGGCTATCTTGAAAATCGCCCGGATGGGCCACCCGGTCCTGCGCATGGTCGCCCAGCCGGTGGAAGACCCGACCGCCCCGCCTGTTCGCCAACTGGTTGCGAACATGGTGGAGACCATGTCCGACGCCGGCGGCACGGGTCTGGCGGCCCCCCAAGTTCACGTTTCCCGCCGACTGCTGGTGTTTTTTGTCGGAAACGGGCGCGGCGGCGGGCAGGAAGTGCCTTTGACGGTTCTTGTAAACCCGGAGCTGGAACCGTTGGATGGCGAGATCGCCTATGACTGGGAGGCCTGTCTCTCGGTCCCGGGCCTGCGCGGACTTGTGCCGCGTCACACCAGGGTGCGCTATGGCGGCGTCACGCTGGACGGCACGCGGGTGGAGGTGGAGGCGGAAGGCTTTCATGCCCGCGTGATTCAGCACGAGTTCGATCACCTCGACGGAATCCTCTATCCCCAGCGGATGGACGACCTGTCGCTGTTGATGTTCGAGGAAGAAATGCGCCACGGCCTGCCCGATCGGGCCCGCGCCCTGATGGAGAAGAACGATGGCACAGAGCCAGACGCCGCAGCCGAATCCGGTTGAGACGACCGGGCCCGAAGCGCTTCGCGACCGGATCCTGGAGTCTGCCCTGCCGCACATCCCCTTCGATGGCTGGAGCCGGAAGGCGCTGGTTCAGGGGGCGAAGGACGTCGGATTGGGCCCCGACGACGTTGCCCGGGTCTTTTCCGGCAGCGCCGTCGAAATGATTGAACACCATTCCCGCATGGCGGACCGAAAGATGACGGCCGCGCTGGCGGAGATGGAAATTCCGGCGATGAAGATGCGCGATCGCATCAGGACGGCGGTGCAGGTGCGTCTGGAACAGAACGTTCGGGACCGGGAATCGGTGCAGCGTGCGCTTGCCATTCTCGCCCTGCCGCAGAATTCCGTGACCGGTGCGCGGCTGCTCTACAGGACGGTCGACGCCATCTGGTACGCCGTCGGCGACACGGCCACCGATTTCAGCTTCTACAGCAAGCGCGGGCTTCTGGCCGGCGTCTATTCCTCCACGCTGCTTTATTGGCTGAACGACAGGTCCGAGGGTTTCGCGGACACCTTGGCGTTTCTGGACCGCCGCATCGAGAATGTCATGAACCTGCCGCGGGTGACCGGCCGGCTGCAGGCTGTGGCGGACAGCGTTCCCAACCCATTCAGAATCCTGCGCGGGCTGGGCCGGCGCCGGCGGCGTCATTTCGGTTCCGGCGTTACACGCTCGTGAGGCGGGCCGTCGGGCGCTGCGCGGTCAATCCGCGTATTGCAGGCTCATCTTGGTGATCTTGCCGTCCCCGTCCCACCAGTAGCTGTAGTGGACGACCCAGGACAGCCACTTGACCTCTGTCTTGGCGTAGCCGTCGCCGTCTTCCAGGATCTTGCGGTGGGCGAAGCTGTCGCCGTGGGGGATCACCTCGCGCAGGGCCCAGGCCCGGATTTTTGTCTTGCCGCGGAACTCCCGGCTGACGTCGACCATCAGCGCGTCGTCGGCGAAGCAGGCCATGTAGGCGTCGATATCCTTGCCGTTGGCGGCAGACTCATAGCATCCGATCGCGGTCGGAAGGGATTGCGCGAGGCCGGAGCCGCCGCAAAGTGCGACGGCGATCGTCGCAGTGAATAAAAGGATCGGTGCTGCTCTAATCACGGCGTATCGGCTCCCGCTTTGCGTGCTTTATGATGCCTGTCGCAGGGCGGCCTGAAAAGGGGCGGAGAATGGCGCTACTGGAACTGTGTGGCGAAATCGCGCGGGCGTTCCCGGAGGAGGGCGCCGAAGGCGCGGCGAATCTCGCCGATGCGCTGGTCCCGGAAGGTCAGGGCGCGTTGCCGTCCTGGTTTGCGGTTTCCGATCTGGCGCTTGCCACCATCGGCATGGCGGGCCTGGCGCTTGCGCGGTTCGCGCGCGGCGATGGGTCGGAGAACCCGGCGCTTGCGGTCGACCAGCGGTTGGCGGCGATCTGGTTTTCAACCACGATCCAGCCGGTTGATTGGCCGTTACCTGGCATCTGGGACGACATCGCAGGCGACTATCTTGCGCAGGACGGCTGGATCCGTCTGCACACCAACGCGCCCAAACATCGCGCGGCCGCGCTGAACGTTCTCGGCTGCGCGCCCGACAGGGCGGCGGTTGCCGGCACGGTTTCGGTCTGGTCTGCGGATGCATTGGAGCGTGCGGTCGTCGATGCCGGCGGCTGCGCCGCCGCCATGCGCAGTCTTGAGGACTGGGCTGTCCACCCGCAGGGCCGCGCGGTCGCCGGTGAGCCCTTGGTCATCTGGCGGCGGGAAGGCGAGGTCGAACCCGACCTGGCTGCGGGCGATCCCGGCCGGCCGTTGGACGGCCTGCGCGTCCTGGATCTGACGCGGATTCTGGCCGGCCCGGTCGCGACCCGGTTCCTGGCCGGTTTCGGCGCGGACGTGTTGCGGATTGATCCGCCCGGCTGGGACGAACCGGCCGCCGCGCCCGAGGTCACCCTGGGCAAGCGCTGCGCCGGCCTGGACCTTGCCGACAAGGCGGACCGGGCGGTCTTCGAGCAACTGCTGGCCGACGCCGACGTGCTGGTGCACGGCTATCGCCCCGGAGCTCTGGACGGTTTGGGCTATGGTGCCGCTGCAAGGCGCGCAATGAACCCCGGCCTGATCGACATCAGCCTGGACGCTTACGGCTGGAGCGGTCCCTGGGCCGGCCGGCGCGGGTTCGACAGCCTGGTTCAGATGAGCAGCGGCATTGCGGCCTACGGCATGGCGCAAGAGGGCTGCGACACGCCGTTTCCGCTGCCCGTCCAGGCGCTGGACCACGGCACGGGTTATCTGCTTGCGGCGGCGGTCCTGCACGCCCTCAGACGCCGCTGCGCGCACGGAACGGTCCTGTCCGCGCGTCTGTCCCTGGCGCGCACGGCGCATCTGTTGTCCGGGACGGCCGGCGTCGCGAAGGACGGGGCGAAGCCCGCGCTGGGCAAAGCAGACCTGGAAGACGGGTTGGAGCAGACCTCATGGGGGCCAGCCAGGCGGGCGCGGTTTCCGTTGCAGGTCGACGACATCGCGCCGAAGTGGCGCTTTCCGGCGTCCCGGCTGCGCGCGGCGGTTCCCGCTTGGCTTTGACAGACGGCCCGGCCTGACGGCGGGTCGGAGGGTCTAGTCCGACCGCGGCGTCAGCCGCGTGACATGCCCCATTTTGCGGCCGGCCCTGGCCTCGGCCTTGCCGTAAAGGTGGAGGTGGGCGTCCGGATCCGCCAGCAGGGTCAGCCAGCCCTCCGCGTCGGCGCCGATCAGGTTGATCATCTCGGCATCGGCGTAGCGTTCCACCGGGCCCAAAGGCAGGCCGCAGACGGCGCGGACGAGCTGCTCGAACTGGCTGGTCGGCGCGGCGTCCAGCGTCCAATGGCCGGAATTATGCGGCCGTGGCGCCATCTCGTTGGCCAGCGCCGTCCCGTCCGACGTGACGAACATCTCGACCGCTAACAGGCCCACGATGTCCAGCTCCCCGGCGGCGCGGATCGCCACTTCTTCGGCCTGGTGCGCCGTCTCGTCGGCCAGCGGCGCCGGCACGACCGTGCGGCGCAGGATGCCCTCTGCATGTTGGTTTTCCACCGGCAGGTAGGGCAGCACGGTTCCGTCGACGGCGCGGGCGACAATGACAGAAACCTCGCGTTCGAATTCGACGAAGCCTTCCAGGACGCCGCGGTCCGCCCCCATTTCCTTCCAGGCCACCTCCAACTCGGTGTCGCCGTCGATGAAAACCTGGCCCTTGCCGTCATAACCCAGCCGGGCGCTTTTCAGGATCGCTGGTGCGCCGATATGGGGCGCTGCACCGATCAGGCTTTCGGCGCTGTCCACCTCTGCCCAGGGCGCGGTTGGCACGCCGATATCGTTGAAGAACTCCTTCTCCAGCGCGCGATCCTGGGCGATTTCCAGAGCGCGGGAGCCGGGCCGGACAGGGCGGCGCGCGGACAGGTATTCAAGCGCCGACAGGGGCACGTTTTCGAATTCCAGCGTCACCACATTGACGACCTGCGCGAAGGCCTCAAGGGCGTCTTCGTCTTCGTAGTCGGCCTGGGTGAAGGCGCCGGCAACCTGGGCTGCCGGCGGCCGGTCCTCGGGCCCGAAGACGTGGCATTTGTAGCCCAGCTGGGCCGCGGCAATCGCGATCATGCGGCCAAGTTGGCCAGTCCCCAGGATGCCGATGGTGCTGCCGGGTGGCAGAATCCCGGTGTCAGGCATTGCCAGCGGCGGGATCGGACGGCGTTTCCGCAACCGCGGCGGTCTGTTCCGCGCGATATGTATCCAACGCCGCGCGCACGGACGCATCCTCCAGCGCGACCACCGCCGCGGCCAGCAGCGCCGCGTTGATCGCGCCCGCCTTGCCGATGGCCAGCGTGCCGACGGGAACGCCGCCCGGCATCTGCGCAATCGACAGCAGCGAGTCCAGCCCGCTGAGCGCCTTGGATTCGATCGGCACGCCGAACACGGGCAATGGCGTCATTGCCGCGGTCATGCCGGGCAGGTGCGCAGCGCCGCCGGCGCCTGCAATGATCACCTTCAACCCACCTTCCCGGGCGGACTGGGCATAACTGCGCATCCGCTCGGGCGTGCGATGGGCGGAAACGATCCGGACCTCGTGCCCGACCCCCAGACGGTCCAAAGTCTCTGCAGCATGGGTCATCGTCGGCCAATCCGACTGGCTGCCCATGATGATTCCGACGACCGGGCCCGCGCCCATGGCACTCTCCTGTAAACGATCCCGCAAGTAAGGCGCGGCAGTATAGGTGGGCGCACGCTTTGCGCAAGCAGCCCTCGCGGACGGACCGCGACTCGGGTTAGGATGCTGCACACGCACGAGGCGAGGGCCATGAAGCTCGACGATCTCGACAAAGTGCCCGACCCCCGCAAGCCCGGGGAACCCTCAGATGTGCGTCCTGTCCGGAAGACCGCGCCGGTCGAACCGGTGCACCGGCGCGGGACCGACGACGGGACGCCGGAAGGCGAACGCCGATCGGGCGCCGGGATCGCGGCCGATGGAGATCGGCTTTCTGTTCACGGCATACCCGAAGCCGAACTGACGCCGGCCGTGCGGGCGGCGCTGGCCCAGCTCATGGCCGAGATTGGCGACCTCAAGGACGAGGTGGAGACGCTGCGGCGGCAACGGGACTATTTCAACACGCTTGCCGACCAGGACGTTCAGGCGCCCGTCCTCAACCGGCGCGCGCTGGAACGCGAGGTGGCTCACGCGATGTCGTTGGACGACCGCTTCCAGGCGACCAGCACGCTGGCGGTTCTGGCCGTCGAAAACCTGCATGAAATCGAAGCAGCCGAAGGGATGGAAGTCCGGGCCGCCGTGCTGGGCCAGGTCGGGCAGGTCCTTGCCGAGCGTCGCGAGACCGGCGAGGTGGTCGGCCGGCTGGGCGAAGGCGTCTTCGGCGTGATCATGACCGGAACCGATCCGGCCGCAGCGGCCCCGCGGGTTCAGGTGCTGGCCGACGGGCTTGCCGGTCGGCCGCCGCGCTATCGCGGCCGCGCGATCCCGGTCAGGCTGGGCATGGGGCTGCATGCACTGGAACGGGGCGAGCGGGTGGAGACCGCGCTCGCCGCCGCGGACAATGCGCGTCGCAGCGACCGGATTCTGCCGAAGCCCTGATGCCGTTGGGGATCAGGCGATAATGTCTGGTATAAGCAGGTTCTCCAGCTTGGTAATCAAGTCCCGCAGCGCGAGCTTGCGTTTCTTCAGGCGCTTGACCTGGAGCTGATCGAACGGATGGGTTTCTTGCAGCCGGGCGATCACGTCGTCGAGATCCCGGTGTTCGGTTCTCAGCGCTTCCAGCTGGCGCACGATGGCCTTTTTTTGCTGCTCGTCCATTGCAAGGAGACTCTCTTACCCTAGGCGTGCGGCAGGTGAAGTCCAAAAGCGCATTGCGGCGGAAGTTATGGCCTGCCATTTTTGCGGGGTCAACGGGGCAGACGAAGTTCACAACGGGAGAACGGGGGATTTGGCGCGATGAGGATCGGCGTTTTGACGAGCGGTGGCGACTGCGCGGGCCTGAATGCCGTCCTGCGCGCAGTCGTGAAACGGGCCATCACGGGGTACGGGTGGGAAGTCTACGGGATCGAACAGGGGACGGTCGGCTTGCTGGAGCGGCCGCTGCGGGCGCGCAAAATGGAGCTCGGCATGTTCGACGGCACGCTGCTGCGCCAGGGCGGCACTGTCCTGGGAACCACCAACAGGGGCGATCCATTTGCCTATCCGATGCCGGATGGGACGCTGAAGGATCGCTCGGAAGAAATCATCGCGGGATACCGGGAACTTGGGCTTGACGCGCTGATCGGCATTGGCGGCGATGGATCACAGGCGATCCTGCGCCGTCTGGCCCAGCAGGGCGGGTTGAACCTGATTTGCGTGCCCAAGACGATCGACAACGACGTGGGCGCGACCGAAATCGCCGTCGGGTACGACACCGCCATGCAGGTCGCCTGCGAGGCCCTGGACATGTTGCAGCCGACGGCGGCGAGCCACAGCCGGGTCATGGTACTGGAGGTGATGGGCCGCGACGCCGGACACATCGCCCTGGCCGCCGGGATCGCCGGTGGCGCAGACGTCATTCTGATCCCGGAGATCCCGTACAGCCTGGAAACGATCAAGGCCAAGATCGCCCAGATCCGCCAGGCGGGACGCAGCTTCGCGCTGGTGGTGGTTTCCGAAGCCGTGCACACTTTAAGCGGTGAGACCATCAGCAAAGACTACGGCGGCCAGAAACGTTACGGCGGTGTCGGCCACTATCTGGGCGAACAGATCGCCCAAATGACGGACGCCGAGGTGCGCGTGACTGTTCTGGGCCATATCCAGCGCGGCGGCTCGCCCGATCCGCGCGACCGGCTGATCGCCAGCGCTTTCGGGGTGCATGCCGTCGATTTGATCGCAGCCGGCAAGTTCGACCGGATGGTCGCCTGGCGAAACCGCGAGGTGGTGGATGTTTCCATCGAGGATGCGATCGCCACATATGCTGCGGTCGAGACGGATGGGGCCTTGGTCAGAACCGCGCGCGGCCTGGGCATCTGCCTGGGCGATGAATGACGACCCGCCCAGTTTCTGGGAGTTTTCGCTGCAGACCTACCGGCGCGCGGGCGCCGAACAGGCATGCCTGGACCTGCAGGACGGATCCGGCGCCGATGTAAACCTATTGTTGCTGTGTTGTTTCGTGGCGCGCCACGGCGTGCGCCTCACGCCATCGGCCCTGGAGACCCTGGTCCGCCAGGCCGCCGTGTGGCAGCGGGAGGTGATCGGGCCGGTGCGCGCTGTGCGTCGGCGCCTCAAAAAACCCGTCGGTTCCGTGCTTGCAGAAGCCGCGGTGCCGCTGCGCAAGGCCCTCCAGGAGGCGGAACTGGAGGCGGAACGGCTGGAACAGGAGATGCTGCAGGCTGTCCTGAATACGGTGGGCGGCCTGGACGGCCGGGACGCCGACCGTCCGGGTCTGGCCCGACGGAACCTGTTGGACTATCTAAGGTTTTTGAATGTGACTTCGGAACCACCCGTGCGTGTGGCGGTTGAGAAGCTGATTTCCTGTGCTTTTCCTGAAGACGCGCGGTAGCTGGATACAGAGGTACGGGCCTCCGGCGCGGTCTTCCGGCCGGCAGAACACATGACAGGCTGGACAAGATTGGGTAACATGACGGCAGTGTGACACGCTTAGGCGTTCACGGCACTTAGTGCTGGGCCGGGATACGGCCCCACACGATATCCCGGCACCCACCGTTCTTGCAGCAAGTGGAGGGAACTGGATATGACAGCAAAAGACCGGATCAATACGCTTCGGGACCGACATGCAGCTCTTGAAAAAGAGCTGGAAGACGAAATCAGTCGCCCGTTGCCCGATATGATGACGGTCGCCTCCATAAAACGTCAAAAACTGGCTCTGAAAGACCAGATAGAACGCATGGAACCGGCCCGCTAAGGCGCCGGACTTGAACTCCCTGGCCATCGACAACTTTTAACGACCCGGCGCCGGCGGCGGCCAGGGTGCCGCGGCGCGACTCTCGTTCAAGTGCCGCCTCGACTGTGGCGGCGCGGCGGTGGTTATTGCGTCTTCGCCCGCAGATCCTGAAGAAACCTCTCCGGAAGTGTTTCGCCGCGCGCCTGCGCGCGTTTCGCATGGATAAGCGCCCGATCGTAGGCGCCCTTTCCGAAATACGCGATCGCAAGGCCCCTGTCGGCCGAAGGGACATCGGGCTTGATAGCCTGCGCCTCCTCCAACAGGTCGATCGCGTCGTCCAGCCGCCCCATGCGCACCATGAGAAAGCCGCTGTCCGCCATGAGGTCAGGGTCGTCAGGAAGAAGCCTGCGGGCACGGGCGAGGAACCGCGCCGCGCCGGCCAGGTCGCCGTCACGCGCCGCGACGACGAAGGCAAAGCCCCAATAGACCTTCCCATGGTCGGGATCCAGCAGCCAGGCCTGATTGAAGCGGCGCATGGCCGTGCCAAGTTCATTCACGCGATATGCGCCCCAGCCCGCCGTGATCGCCGCGTCGAACACCTCCTGGCGCGAAAGGCCCCTGTCCATCACCGCCTGCAGGCGCGCCCTGTCGGTCTCCACAAGTTCGGAGTCCTTCGGCGCGGTGCCGTACATCGGGAGTTCCGGAACGGGTATTTCCTGCTCTTGCGCGGCCGGTCCGGTCGGCGCCCAGATCCATGCGACAAGGCACAGGACCAGCGCAGGGACGGCCCTTACAAATAGGGCATTGCGCATCAAGCGCGCCGGCATTAGTGCGCGCGCGCCTGTTCGCGCAGCACGAACTTCTGGATTTTGCCGGTGGATGTTTTGGGAAGTTCCCCGAACACGATCAGCCGGGGACACTTGTACGATGCCATGTTGTTCCGGCAGAAATCGATGATGTCCTGTTCGCTGGCCGATTCGCCCGGTCGCAGGGTGACGAAGGCGGCCGGGACCTCGCCCCATTTTTCGTCCGGCTTGGCTACAACCGCAGCCTCCAAGACGGCGGGGTGATTGAAAAGAACGCTCTCGACCTCGATCGTGGAGATGTTCTCGCCTCCGGAAATGATGATGTCCTTGGACCGGTCCTTCAGTGCGATATAGCCGTCCGGATCCCAGACGCCGAGATCGCCGGTGTGGAACCAGCCGCCGCTGAACGCCTCGGCGCTGGCGGCGGGGTTTTTGAGATAGCCCTTCATGACGGTGTTGCCGCGCATGAAGACCTCGCCCAGTTGCTGGCCGTCCCGCGCGACCGGCTGCAGTGTTTGCGGGTCCGCCACCATCTGATCCTCCAGAACGGCGTAGGGAACGCCCTGGCGCGCCTTCTTCAGTGCGCGTTCCTCATCGTCCAGATCATTCCATGCCGATTGCCACTCGCACACCACGGCGGGGCCGTAGACCTCCGTCAGTCCGTAGACATGGGTGATTCGGAACCCTTCGTTTTCCATACGCTGCAGCACGGCGGGCGGTGGCGGGGCCGCAGCGGTCATAACCTCGACGGGATGCGGCATCTGGCGCTTCTCGGCGTCGCTGGCGTTGATCACCATGCTCAGGACAATCGGCGCCCCGCAGAAGTGTGTGACGCCGGTCTCTGCGATCGCCTCGTAGATCGCGCCTGCGGTCACCTTCCTCAAGGAGACGGATGTGCCCGCAACCGCGGCCAGCGTCCACGGGAAGCACCAGCCGTTGCAATGGAACATTGGCAGGGTCCACAGATAAACCGGGTCGGACCCGAGGCGCCAGGTCAGGACGTTGCCCACGGCCAGCAGGTACGCGCCCCGGTGATGGTAGACGACCCCCTTGGGATTGCCCGTCGTGCCAGACGTATAATTCAGGCTGATCGCATCCCATTCGTCCGCCGGCAGGGCGTAGGGAAAGCCCGGATCGCCTTCCGCCAGGAACGCCTCATAGTCGGTTTCGCCCAGCCGCTCGCCGCCGGGGCCCAGCGGGTCAACGACGTCGATCACCACCAGGTCGCGCTTCGTCAGCGACAGCGCCCGTTTGATCGTCGGTGCGAATTCCGTATCCGTGATCAGAATCCGCGACTCGCCGTGGTCCAGCATGAAGGCGATCGTCTCCGCATCAAGCCGGATATTGAGCGCGTTGAGAACCGCGCCGGCCAGGGGGACGCCGAAATGCGCCTCGAACATGGCCGGAATATTGGGCAGCATCACGGATACGGTGTCATTCTTGCCAATGCCGCGCTTGCTCAAGGCGGATGCCAGCCGTCGGACGCGATCATAGGTTTCGCTCCATGTCAGCCGCGTCTCGCCGTGGATCTGGGCGACCTTCCCGGGATAGACGAAGGCGGCCCTGCGAAGCAGGGAAAGCGGCGAGAGGGGGACATAGTTCGCTGGGTTCTTTTCTAGATCCCGATCGAAAATCGTCTCATTCACTGCTATCGACTCCCCGACACGTTCTTTTCCGGTGCGCCCGACGGCTCGCCCTTTTTCGAATCGTGCCACATCTCAACGGTATTTGCATCTGCGCTGGTCGGCGCCGCAGCCGATCGAGGCAGTGTGCGGCGGGCTGCGAAAAGGCTACAAAGTGACAGTGTACGAGCGACGGATTCAGGCGCTAGAATAGTTGCCGTCGGCGCGTCGAAGGGGGGCTGCGGCGGGGCGGCAGAGGGTTTGCGACATTGTGGCAACGGAAGGTCACTCGTTGATGGACGCGCATAACGCATATCTTCGTGAGTTGGGAGAGCGGATCAGGCAACTGCAACCCAGGTTTGCAACGCTTGCGGAGATGGCTGATACCGCTGGCGTGACAACGGAACAGCTCCGGAAATGGAAGCTGGGCCGCGCCAATCCGTCCTTTTCCGCCATGGTGCGCTTGGCCGATGCTGCTGGCGTCAGCGTCGACTGGCTTGCGCACGGCGGGACCGCCCCCGGCCCGGCCAGCCTGAACGACATCCTCGGCAAGTCTCCGGGCCACCTGAACGAGGCGGCCTTCAGACTCGCGGTTCAGTGGTCGCAGGACTGTATTGGCGACACGAAACTGGACTTGACGGCGAAACGGCAGGCCGAGCTCATCTCAGTGTTGTATGATGTTCTGGTCGATGCCATCGAGGTCGCCGACACGCAGGGCGGCGACCCGGCCGCCCTTGCCAAGGCCGATTTGAGCAGGCGGCTGCACGCCTGACCGGCGCCGGGATTCCGGATTAACGTCAATTCGTGATAGCGTCCGCGCAGAGGCGCGGGGACGACCTTATGGGCAGAACGGTATATTGACTGCTCGCCGTGGCGCGCAGACGGCCACCAGCGCGGGCGAACCTTCGGGAAGGCGGAAGGGGAACAATCCGCGTTCCAGCTGAAACCACCGTCTGGGCCTGTTCTTTGGCTTGGCCGATGCGCAAAGGTGGTGGAACGCGGGTTCCCGCGATTCGATCACGTCTTTGTAGGCTTCGGTGGTTGACCCGCGCAAGATCTCGAACTCCGGTTCAAGACCGCAACGCTTTCCGATCAGCTTGCGGAGCTGATCGGGTGAATAGATCTGCGCCAAGTGGCTCTGATGGCCGATGTGTCTGTAGCGAAGCTCCTTCGCCTTGCCGCTGGTTCCAAGAACCACAAGATGCTGCGCAAGCGCCGCCATTGCGGGGGCGTCGCTGTCGCCCAACCGGCCCTCGTCTTTCCGCCAAAGGTCGTATGACATGCGGATCGGGCGCGCCAATACGGCATCGTCGTAATTGACCTTCTTCTCATAGGCCTGCGTGGGCGGAACGACGTCCTTATAGGCGTTCAGCCGGTCAATCCGGTCCAACGCATAGAAGCCATTGTTCAAATGCTCGACGAACCAGCCGCCGAAGTAATAAACCAGCGAGACGGGACGCATGGCCACTTCTTCCGCCAGCCACTTGCGGGCCGCAAGCATGGCGTCCGGCCGGACCCTCTTGATGTCCCATTGTAGCGTCCTGGGATAGTGTCCGCCGACCTTGACCAGCCCCAGGTAGCGGAAGGCGTAGTGCCCCGGACCGGTCAGATCAAGACGTGGCGACCGCGCGCTGTGCCATCTACCGCCTTCATCGATCCAATGGCATTTGTGCATGGTCCCGCGCCCTTATTGCTTCGACACGCGCAAGGCCAACTGTTTGACCAGATCCTGGAACTCGTCGTCGCGGCGCAGACTGTGAAGGCTCTCTTCGATGGTATCGGTCCGGACCGTGGCGCGATCCTCCATGGTTGCGCCATTCGGCTCCGTAAGGTCGGCCATGGCGACGTCGGCGGTCAGTTGCTCGAAATCGACTTTCAGCGCCGCGGCAAGCTGAAAAAGCTCCTTGCCCCGTGGTCGGCCAATGCCCTGTTCGATTTCTGACGTTCGGCTTTCGGAGATTTGCGCAGCGCGCGCCAAATCCGCCCGGGACATGCCTTCCAGCATCCTGAGCGTTACGATACGCCGCGCGATCCGAATCTCGGGCCTTATTCCGCGTTGACCACCTAACCCCATCCTGATCCGTCATCCGTCATTAGGTATTCGGCTTGGAAGTATGCCAGAACGGAATCGGTTTGCCATCCCCTTGGGTTAGCGGTTGCGTCCTCCGCAGGTGGTTCGAGTTCGAGCGGGTCTGAAGCGCCCTGTTGAGATAGATCATGTTCGGTCTTTTCGAAGCGTGCTTTGCAATATGCTCGCCTGTCCGGCCATAATTGCACCAAAAGGGAACGCTTGGTCCGGACCGGACTAACGACACAGCGACCATCAGGGAGGACGCGCCATCATGAACGGCTCGCTAGACGCGGTATATCAACGCTCGTTGGAGGACCCGGAAGGGTTTTGGGCGGACGCGGCGAAAGAAATCGACTGGTACTCGCCCTGGGATCGCGTGCTGGACGACAGCGGCCAGCCCTTCTACCGGTGGTTCGCGGGTGCGACCTGCAACACCTGCTACAACGCGGTCGACCGCCATGTCGAGGCGGGGCGGGGCGAGCAGGCGGCGATCATCTATGACAGCCCGATCACCGGCAAAGTGCGGACGCTGACCTATGCCGACCTGCAGGACAAGGTGGCCCGATGCGCCGGCGTGCTGAAGTCGTTGGGCGTGGAAAAGGGCGACCGGGTCATCATCTACATGCCGATGGTGCCCCAGGCCCTGGTTGCAATGCTTGGCTGCGCCCGCATCGGCGCCGTCCACTCGGTCGTCTTCGGTGGATTTGCCCCGAACGAACTCGCTACGCGGATTGTCGATTCGAACGCCAAGGTGATCTTGACCGCTTCGTGCGGCATCGAGCCCGGTCGGATCGTTTCCTACAAGCCGATGGTGGACGAGGCCATCAGGCTCTCTGGCGACATCGTCAAGGCGGTGGTCATTCTCCAGCGCGAGCAGGAGCCGTGCGACCTGACCCCGGGGCGGGATCATGACTGGCGGGAACTGATGGAGTCTGCGGAACCGGCGGAGTGCGTGCCCGTGGCCGCGACCGATCCGCTGTATATTCTCTACACATCAGGAACGACCGGCCAGCCCAAGGGGGTCGTCCGCGACAATGGCGGCCATATGGTCGCGTTGAAATGGTCGATGAAGAACATCTACGACATCGACCCCGGCGACGTCTATTGGGCGGCCTCGGACGTGGGTTGGGTCGTCGGCCACTCTTACATCTGCTATGCGCCGCTGCTGCATGGCTGCACCACAATCGTCTTTGAAGGCAAACCGGTCGGTACGCCTGATGCTGGCGTCTTCTGGCGTGTAATTCAGGACCACGGGGTCAAAGCGTTGTTTACGGCGCCGACGGCGTTTCGCGCGATCAAGAAGGAAGACCCTGAAGGCGAATTGATTGCCGACTACGATCTTTCCCGCTTCAAGACGTTGTTTCTGGCCGGCGAGCGCTGCGACCCGGACACGCTGCATTGGGCGGAAGACAAGCTGGGCGTTCCAGTGATTGACCATTGGTGGCAGACCGAAACCGGCTGGGCCATCGCGGCGAACTGCATGGGTATCGAACGGCTGCCGGTGAAGGCCGGATCGCCGACGCGCCCCGTGCCCGGCTACGATGTTCAGATCCTGGGACCTGACAACCAGCCCGTTCCGAATGGCGAGATGGGGGCGATCTGCATCAAGCTGCCGATGCCGCCCTCCTGTCTGCCGACCTTGTGGCAGGCGGACGACCGCTATGTGCAGTCCTATCTGACCGACTATCCGGGTTACTACCAGACCGGCGATGCCGGCTATCTGGATGAGGACGGTTACGTCTTCGTCATGTCGCGCACCGACGACATCATCAATGTGGCGGGGCACCGCCTGTCGACCGGGGCGATGGAGGAGGTGCTGGCCGAACACCCTGACGTGGCGGAATGCGCGGTCATCGGCGTTGCGGACACGCTGAAGGGGCAGCTGCCGTTGGGATTCCTGGTTCTGAAAGCAGGCGTGTCACGCCCGCATGAAGAAATCGTGGCAGAGGTCGTCAAGCAGGTGCGCCAGGCGATCGGGCCCGTGGCGGCGTTCAAGACCTGCACGGTCGTGCCGCGCCTGCCCAAGACCCGGTCGGGCAAGATCCTGCGCGGCACCATGCGCGCCATCGCAGATGGACAGGACTATAAGATGCCTGCAACCATCGACGATCCGGTGATCCTCGAGGAGATCGGCGACAGCCTGAAGACTGTCGGCTACGGGAAGGCGGGCGGAGGCCTCTGACCGGACTGCCTGCCTACTCCAGACCTTCCCAGGTGGGTGCCTGCATGGGTGCTGCGGGTTCCGGCTCCAGGTCCTGCGGGTCGGCTGGTTTGCGGCCTGCCTTGATCGCCTTTTCGATCGCCGCGCGCATGTCGTCGAACGAACACAGACCGAGCTCCACCGGGCTGCGGGGCCGCAGGTTGGGGCTGTTCCAATGTGTCCGATCCCGCACCGCATTGATGGTAGGTTTGGTCGTGCCGATCAGCCGTCCGACCTGGGCATCCGTCAGTTCCGGATGGTGTTTCAGCAGCCAGGCGATGGCGTCCGGCTTGTCGGCGCGCTTGGAGACGGGCGTGTAGCGAGGGCCTTTGTGCCGGACCTTCGGCATCGGGATGTCTGATTCCGCGATCTTGAGCTGGGCGTTCACGTCCCCCTCGCACCTGAGGATCTCCTCGCGGGTCAGCTGACCGTTCTGCACCGGATCCAGACCCTGCATGCCGCCGCTTGCTTCGCCATCCGCGATCGCCTGAACCTCCAGCGGGTGCAGGCCGCAGAACCCTGAGATCTGGTCAAATGTCAGTGTCGTGTTGTCGACCAACCAAACGGCCGTCGCCCTTGGCATCAGCGGCTTTCTTGACATTACGCCTCCTTGGACGGGGCGGACGGTGCGCTCGCGTGTTTATGGCTGCGGGCCTAGCGCCGCCCCAGGATCTTGGAATTGTCCGGGATGCGCAGCCTTATACACGCCTTTGACAGGCGCGCAAAGCGCAGAGTGCCTACTGCGCGACCTCCAGCACGATCTTTCCCATATGCCGGCTGGACTCCATCAGGGCATGGGCCTCGGAGGCCTCGGCGAGCGGAAAACGGGCGTAGATTGGCGCCTTTAGCTTGCCGGTTTCCAGCAGCGGCCAAACATGGGCCCGCAGATCCCGGGCGATCGCGTCCTTCTGGGCGACCGTCTGCGGCCTCAAGGTCGCGCCCATGATGGTCAGGCGCATCCTGAGGACCCGGTTGAAGTTGACCTCGGCCTTGGGGCCGTGCAGGAACGCAATGAGGCTGTAGCGCCCTTCCAGGGCCAGGACGTCGATATTCTGCTGGATGTAGTCTCCGGCGACCATGTCCAGCACCACGTCGACCCCCTTGCCGCCGGTTTCCTTCAGAACCGCCTCCTTCCAGTCGTCGGATCTGTAATTGATGGCGTGATCGGCGCCCAGTTCCTTGCAGAAAGCGCACTTCTCCTCCGACCCGGCGGTGGTGAAGACTGTCGCCCCGAAGGCCTTGGCCAGCTGGATCGCGGTGGTGCCGATGCCGCTGGAGCCGCCATGGACCAGGAACGCCTCGCCGGCCTTCAGGCCGGCGCGCCCGAACACGTTTGACCAGACGGTGAAGCAGGTTTCTGGCAGCGCGGCCGCTTCTACCGCCGACAGGCCTTCGGGGATCGGCAGGCAATGACCGGCCGGCGCCAGGCAGAATTCCGCATAGCCGCCGCCAGGGGTCAGCGCGCAGACTCGATCGCCGGGCTTCAGATCGTCCACGCCCGGCCCGATGGCGACGACGGTCCCTGCCACTTCAAGGCCGGGCAGGTCGCTGGCGCCTGGAGGCGGCGGATAGGCACCCGCCCGCTGCAGACAGTCCGGGCGGTTCACGCCGGCCGCCTCGACCGCAATCAGCGCCTCGCCGGGCCCGGGCTCGGGCAGCCCGCGGGTGGCGGATTTCAGCACTTCCGGACCGCCCGGGGCGGAGATCTCAACGGCTGTCATGTCTTGGGGAAGGGTCATGGGTTGCGGTCTTTCTGCGCTTTGGTACCTTCTCCGCACAGTCGCAAGCAGCCGACCGAATTGCAAGGGAGCGACAGCCGATGGATACCGACGATCTCGAACCGCTCGTTCCGAAGGCGATTACCAAGCCGGGAGACCTGGACGTCATGTCTATAGAAGCATTGACGGAGTACATTGCCGAGCTGGAAGCTGAGATCGATCGGGTGCGGAGCAAGATTGCGGAGAAGCAAAGCGCCCGGGGCGCCGCCGAATCCGTGTTCAAAACATAGCCGGGCCCCGCCGCTGCGCCGCCTGTTCACACTGCTTTTGCCGGCTCTCGTTTGCGCCTGCCAGGCGCCGCCGGTCGAAACCGGCTCTGTCGACTGGGTCGCGCCGCAGGACCGGGCGGTTTGGCTTGGCGATCCGGCAGGCGACCAGGCCATGCAATTCGTGCGATTCGCGGATATCTGGCAAAGAGAGGATTACGGCTATGTGGACCGTGACGGCGTTACGGCAGAGCTCGTCTTTCTGACCGCCGACCGGCGCAACACGGTCGCGCTTGAATTCCAGATGGCGACCGAAGAGGCGCTGCGCACCTTTCCTGCCATTGCGTCGGCCTCGCTGGACTGGGGCCCGGCCGAAGCGGTGCCCGGCTGGGGGCGGGAGTTGTTCTACCGGCGGTTCATGCGGCAGGGCGCGAATCGGGCCTGTATGGGCTTTGCCGGCGGTTGGGATCATATCACCGAAGACAAACAGCGGCGGCCTCGCCACGCTGTGTTCGGCTATATCTGCAATCCGGCTGGAGCCGCGCTGACGCAATCCGACGCCGAGGCGCTGGCCCGAAGGATCCGTGTGAGGCCGCCGGCTGCGTGGCGCAGTGTGGCGCCAGGGAACCGGCCGGACCAGCCGACAGCCCTGGCTTTCGCGCGCGGCACAGCGGAACGGGGGAACCCGTCCTTCCCGTTCAGACTGGCGCGGTTTTACGTGGTCGGGAACGGACGAAGCGGATTCCAGTAGGCCGGTGCGCGGCGGCGCGGGACGTTAACCAGTTTCGCCCGTTTGGCGAAAAATAACCCAAAAAAAAAAGCCCTTGCGCACGAATCTTAACCACAAAAACGCGAAAAAAGCGGGAAACGCGGCCTCAAATGACCCGCCTGCGGCCAGGTGTTGGCAAAAAAGATCCATATTTTTCAACACTCTAATACCTTAGGGCTATAGAGTTGCGGAGAATGACTAATTGCAGTAGAAAGAATCCAGGAACATTAACCAAAAATTAGCAATTTGCCATTAGTTTGAGCATCATCACTCCGAGGCTTGATGTCCGCTCCCCCGGCGGACGAAGCATTCGGACCCCTATTTGCCTCCCTGTTCAACTTGAGCCGCTTCGGCGGCTCAATTTTCTTTGACCGCTCCCCGACGGATGGGTAATGTTCCGCCTGTCGACGCAAGTTGTACAGGGAAGGCAATCAGGGGGCCGGCGCTTCGGAGTGCCGGTTACTTGCTAAAAAGGGCCGCCAATCCCCGGGCAGGGGGTGGCGGCCCATTTTCTTGCGCTATTTGCGTCATTGAGCCGACGCTTTTCGGCCATGTATGGTGCCCGCCTCCACCTATTCGGAAACCGGGACCGAGGGCCGATACAGAATGGTTGAACCAGATTTCCTTCGATTTGCGACGCTGGCTCTTCACGCGGGCCAGCAGCCGGACCCGACCACGGGCGCGCGGGCAGTGCCGATTTATCAGACCACGTCCTACGTGTTCGAGGACACCGACCATGCCGCGGCGTTGTTCAACCTCGAGCGCGCCGGCCACATCTATTCGCGGATTTCCAATCCAACCGTGGCTGTGCTGGAAGAGCGGATGGCGGCCTTGGACGGTGGCGTCGGCGCAGTGTGCACGGCCAGCGGTCACGCGGCGTTGCATCTGGCTGTGGTCACGCTGATGGGGCAGGGCGGGCACATTGTCGCCTCGCGTGCGTTGTATGGCGGGTCGATCAATCTGTTCACGCAAACCCTGCCGCGGTTCGGCATCGAAACCACTTTCGTCGATCCCCGGGACATCGACGCGTTTCGCGCGGCGATCCGGCCGGAGACGCGAATGGTCTTCGGCGAATTGCTGGGCAATCCGGGGCTTGAGATCCTGGATCTGGAGGCCGTTTCGGCGATTGCCCACGAAGCGGGGTTGCCGCTGGTCGTCGACGCCACATTCAACACGCCCTACCTGTGCCGCGTATTCGATCATGGCGCCGACATCGCGGTCCATTCCGCAACCAAATGGCTTGGCGGACACGGCATCGCCATGGGCGGCGTTCTGACCGATTCGGGACGGTTCGACTGGGCCGCCGGGGACAAGTTCCCGACCCTGACCGAGCCCTATGCCGGTTATCATGGCATCGTCTTCGCCGAGGAATACGGACCCGCGGCCTTCATCATGCGGGCCAGAGCCGAAGGGCTGCGCGACTTCGGCGCAGCGATGAGCCCGGCCAACGCATTCTACATCCTGCAGGGCCTGGAGACGCTGCCGGTGCGCATGGACAGGCACGTGGCGAACGCCCGCGCAGTCGCCTCGTTCCTGGACGGTCACGAGGCCGCTGCCTGGGTGTCCTATCCTGGCCTGAACAACCACCCCGACCACGCGCTGGCCGAACGATATTTGCCGAAAGGCCCGGGGTCGATGTTGTCGTTCGGGGTGCGGGGCGGTCGCGCGGCCGGCGCGAAGTTCATCGAGGAGGTCGAGATCTTCTCGCACCTTGCCAATGTCGGCGATGCCAAGTCGCTGGTGCTGCATCCGGCCAGCACGACGCAGCAGCAGATGAGCACAGCCCAACTGGCAGAGGCCGGCATCGGCGAAGACTTGATCCGGATCTCCGTCGGCCTTGAGGATCCGGACGACCTGATCCGCGATCTGGACCGCGCCTTGCGTGCTGCGATGAAGGCGGCGGCCTGATGCAGGTCACCGTCGACGGAGCCCGCGTCTATATCCAGACCGGCGGTCAACCGCTGGATCCCGATCGCCCGACCGTCGTGTTCCTGCACGGCGCCGGAATGGATCACAGCGTCTGGGGCCAACAGACCCGCTATTTCGCGCATCGCGGCTACAGCGTGGCGGCGGTGGACCTTCCCGGCCACGGGCGCAGCGGCGGCGCCGCCCTGCACAGCGTCTCGGACATGGCGGGGTGGGTGGCTTCGCTCCTGGACGCGCTGGAGGTCGCCCGCGCCGGCCTGGTCGGCCATTCCATGGGCGCGCTCGTCGCCCTGGAAACGGCGGCGCAGCGGGCCGACCGCGTGGCGGCAATCGCCCTTCTGGGAGCCGCGCTTCGAATGCCGGTCCATCCGGCATTGCTTGACGCGGCACAAAACGATCTGTCCAAGGCTGCCGATCTTATCTCGGCCTGGGCGCACGGCGCGCGCGCCCATCGCGGCGGCAATATCGCAAGCGGCATCTGGCTGATCCGTGGGGCGGTCCAACTGCTGCGCCGCAGTGCCCCGGGGGTTCTGGCAGCCGACCTCGAGGCCTGCAACGCCTATCAGGGCGCGCCGGATGCGGCTAAACGTGTGACCTGTCCCGCCCTGTTGATCGTCGGTTCAGCGGACCGGATGACGCCGATGAAGGCCGCGATGCCGCTGGGCGAGGCGATAACCAGGGCGAACACCGTGATCATTCCGGATGGCGGTCACATGATTATGCTGGAGGAGCCGGCGCAGACGCTGACGGCGTTGCGATCGTTTCTCGCGGAGATGAAGGTCGACGCATGACCAGGGATCGCGACGTGACACGCGACAGGTACCGCCATTTCATGGCCATTCCGACCCGTTGGATGGACAATGACGTCTACGGTCATGTCAACAACGTGGCCTATTATTCCTACTTCGACACCGTCGTGAACAAGCACCTGATGGACAATGCCGGCCTCAACCCGGAGACGACCCGAGAGATCGGACTGGTGGTCGAGACAAGGTGTCAGTTCAAGAAGGAACTGACCTTTCCGGAGGTGATCGATGCGGGCATGTGCGTGATCAAGCTCGGGCGGTCCAGCATCGTTTATGACATTGGCTTGTTCCGCCAGGGCGAGGATGACCCGGCCGCGTTCGGCCACTTCGTGCATGTCTATGTGGACCGCGAAAGCCGCAAGACGGTGCCCGTCCCCGAGCGGGTGCGAACGGCCGTATCGCCGTTGCTGGACGGGGACGAAGCCTGAACGTGAGGATGAGCCGCCCGGCCGCGTCGTTTGGCATGGCCCTTCTGGTCCTTGCGCTTGTATTCGGCGCGCCCGGGAGCCCTGCGCCCGGCGATGACCTGCAAGATGCCGAATCGGCCGCATATGCGGCGGCGCGCGGAGAGTACCGCAAGGCGGTCTTCTTTCTGACCCGGGTGATTGATTCCGGCAGCGTTTCCGGCTGGGACCTGTCCCAGGCGCTCACCCGTCGCGCAGACGCTCTGGCGGCCCTGGGGGCGAAAGAGGCCGCGCTGGCCGATTACGATGCCGCGCTGGCGTTGTCGCCGGAGAACACCGACGCGTTGATCAACCGTGGGCTCACACATCACGAGATGTCGCAGTTCGATACTGCGATCGCGGACTTTAATGCGGCGCTGCAAATCGATCCGGATTCCGTCCCGGCCCGCTATAACCGGGCGCTTAGCTTCGGGGCGACCAGGGCATACGCGCAGGCGGTCAAAGATCTGAACGCGGTTCTGGCGGCCTGGCCCGGTTTCGCCCATGCTTATAACGACAGGGGGGTAATCCACAGCCAACTTGGCGACGACGAAGGGGCGTTGCTGAATTTCCATGCTGCGATTGGTCTGCAGCCTGATCTGGCGGTCGCCTATTTTAACCGGGCGGTCGTCCTTCGGCGTTTCGGCAAGCTGGACGATGCACTGGCCGATCTGGATCGGGCGTTGACGCTTTCGCCGGACGATCCGGAGTTCCTGGTGATGCGCGGCAGAGTCTTGTTCGAGTTGGACCGCGTCCCTGCAGCACGCGACGATGTCGGCCGCGCACGAAATATCGACCCCGGGCTTTGTCAGCGAATGGGAAGGAACCCCAGCCTTGCCGGCCTGCAACGCAATCTGTGCGAATGAGCGTCAGGCCTTGGTGATCGGGACGTAGCCGGGCAATTCCTGGATCCGGTCCATCCAGGCCAGAATTGCCGGGTAGGGCGTCAGGTCGAACCCGCCTTCGGGGGCGACGTGCGTATAGGCGTAAAGCGCGATGTCCGCGATCGTGCAGCGACCGTCGACCAGGTATCGATGGTCGACCAGTCTGTCTTCCATGATCTGGAGTGCGGCATATCCTCCGGACCGTTTCTGGGCCAGGAGGGCTTCGGCGCCTTCGGGCATACGTTTGTATCTGGTCCATGACCGGACGACCGCGATGGTCGGCTCGTGGTCGTATTGTTCGAAGAACATCCATTGCAGAACCCTGGCCTGGGACAGACTGTCTGCCGGCCAGTAGGGCGTACCTTGCGCCAGAAAGAACAGGATGGCGTCGGATTCCCACAGGAAGCTGCCGTCGGACAACTCCAGGACAGGGATCTTGCCTAACGGATTGCGCTGCAGGAAGTTCGGCGTGCGCGATGCTCCTTCATAGATGTTCACCTCGGTCCGCTCGAACGACAGGTCCAGCAGATGCAGCATCAGCCGGACCTTATAGCCGTTGCCCGATGTCAGTTGATCGTAAAGCCGCAACATGGCGCCCTCAGCGCTTCCAGAACGGCTTCGACGCCTCGCGGTGGATATCCGCCCTGGACAGCGCCAGGTCCTGCATGGATCTGTCGTCAAGCGATTCCAGGGTTCGTCGCTGCACCCAACGCTCTTGCCAGATGGAAAGGACTGTCAGCAGCCCGAGAAGCGCCGAACGGACCGGCGGCTGCGCGGTGACGTCCTGGGAAGGTCCCATGACGGGTGACGATGTACCGATCCTGACCTGCATGACGATATCCTCCGGTTCCAAGCCCGGCGCGCCCATCGCGCCTTGATCTTGCGTTGAAGATGCAAATCCCGGACTGTTCAATCAAGCGAATAGTTTTTATGATACCCATAAGAAAAGCTAATCATACTCGGAAGGCGGGAGAGCACCTTGAGCGGAACCCTGGATATCGACCTGTTGCGGACCTTTGCGGCGTTTGCCGATACCGGCAGCTTTACCGGCGCCGCCCCGCTTGTGCGCCGAACGCAATCGGCGGTCAGCATGCAGATGCGGCGTCTGGAGGAGCTGAGCGGTAAGACCCTGTTCGAACGGGCCGGGCGGCAACTGGTGCTGACCGCGGACGGTGTGACGCTGTTGGGCTATGCGCGGCGCATTCTTGCGCTGCACGACGAGGCGGTGACGCGTTTCACCGAACCGGAGATTGCCGGCACCGTCACCGTGGGGACCCCGGACGACTATGCCAACACTCTGCTGCCATTGCTGTTTTCCAGGTTCGCGGAGACCTATCCGCGAGTCCATCTGGAGATTCGCTGCGAACAAAGCCCGCAGCTCATGGTGGCCCTGAACGCCGGCAAGCTGGACCTTGCTCTCATCTCCCGCGACCCGGGGGCAGAGGAAGGGATCGTGCTGCGCCGGGAGCCCGTGGTCTGGGCGACTTCGCCCCAGCACAGGGCGCATGAGCTGGACCCGACGCCGCTCGCCCTGTTCCTGCAGGACTGCAAGTTCCATCAATGGGCGATTGCCGCGCTGGATGCCGCGGAACGGCCCTATCGCGTCGCTTATACCAGCCCGAGTTTGTCGGCCCTTACCGCAGCCGTCACCAGTGGTCTGGCGGTCACCGCGATCGCCCAGAGCTCGCTGTCGGACGGCATGCGGGTGCTGGGCGAGAAGGACGGTTTTCCGACTCTGCCCATGGTGGATATCGCGCTGGTTCTGGGGCGGCGCGCGGATTCAGAGGCGGGCAAACGGCTGGCTGAGCACATCATCGACACCTTTCGCCAGGACGTCGCCGCCTGACGCCGTTCCGCTGCGGGACAGGGGACCAAAAACACAGGGGGCGCGAACTCATGTCCGCGCCCCGCTAGATCGGCTCGATGCCTGGACAGATCGTCAGGCGGCCTTCTGAGTGATCTTCTTGTGGCCGCTTGCGTTGATCTTGATTTGCCGCGGCTTCAGGGCCTCGGGCACTTCGCGGACCAGCTCGATGTGGAGCAGGCCGTTCTCAAGCGTCGCCCCGGTGACCTTGATGTGGTCGGCCAGGTTGAAACGGCGCTCGAAGGCGCGCGTGGCGATGCCGCGATGCAGGAAGGTCTTGGTGCCTTCCGTCTCCTTGTCCAGGTTGCCGGACACCGTCAGGACGTTTTCCTTGACCTCCAGGGCCAAGTCCGCCTCGCCGAAACCGGCCACCGCCATCGTCACGCGATAGGCGTCATCGGCCGTTTTTTCGATGTTGTAGGGCGGGTAGGTGGGCGCACCCTCGCTGGACATCTGGTCCAGCATCCGCGCCATGCGGTCGAACCCGACGGTGGTGCTGAAAAGCGGGGAAAGGTCGAACGTACGCATTGTCAGACTCCTTTTGAAGCAAGTCGTTGGTTGGGGCTGCCTGTCGGCCTGCCCCGATCGGAAAACCGCCCATCGGACCCGAATTCGGCATCCGGGCGGCTGACTCGTATTTAGGAAGCGCTGGGCTGCGGTTCAAGCGTATCAGACAAAAAAGTAACCTAGCAATATCAATATGTTGCCCCAGTCTTCGGCTTCAGAAGCCATCAAAAAAGGCGCCCGGAGACGGGCGCCTTGGATGCGGTCCGCAGCACGGGCTGCGTGGCGCGCTTGGCTACTTGATGAAGTTGCCGTACCGCTTCTGATAGCGGGCCAACTGGCCGCCTTCCAGCAGCTTCTGCGGGCCGCCGGTCCAGGCCGGGTGCGTTTTGACGTCGATATCGAGCCGCATGGTCTCGCCGGGGCTGCCCCAGGTCGAGCGGGTCGTGTAGGTGCTGCCGTCGGTCATCTGGACGGTGATGTCGTGGTAGTCGGGATGGATGTCCGGTTTCATGGGCTCAGTCTTTCGTCTTCAGTGCGCGGCGCTTATAGACGCTGCGGCGGGCCAATGCAAGCCCGGAGGTCAGGTCCAATTCCAGCTCAGCGCTGGGTCAGTTTCAGCTCGATCCGGCGATTGCGGCGGTAGGCGATTTCGTCGCCGCGGTCGTCCAGCGGCTGGAATTGGGCAAAGCCGGTGGCGGCCAGCCGTTGCGCCGGAATGCCCTGACTTTCCAGGAACTTGACCACGGATATCGCCCGGGCGGTGGAAAGCTCCCAGTTCGACGGGAAACGCTCGGTGGTGATCGGGACCCGGTCGGTATGGCCGTCGACGCGCAGGATCCAGTTGATGTCTTCCGGAATCCCTCGGGAGATCTCAGCCAGAGTCTGGGCGATCTGCGCCATCTGGATCTTTCCGGCGTCCTCCAGCTCGTCAGAGCCCGAGGCGAACAGCACTTCGGACTGGAAAACGAACCTGTCGCCCACGATCTGGACATCGCGTCGGTCGCCCAGGATCTCCCGCAGCTTGCCGAAGAAGTCCGACCGGTAGCGGGCCAGCTCCTGCACCTTGCTGGCTAGGGCGGTGTTGAGGCGGTTGCCCAGGGCCTCGATCTGGGCCTTCTGTTCCTTGTCGCGTTCCTCCGATGCGTCCAGGGTCGCGTTCAGGATCTCAAGCTGCTCGCGCAGGGCGGCCACCTGCCGGTTGAGCTTGGCGGTTTCCGCGCGGGCCAGCACCAGGGCCTCGATGTTTTCCTCCAGTTCCCGCCTGCTCAGTTCCAGCTCTGTCGCGCTGCCTTCCAGTTTCTTGCGATTGCTGGTCAAGAGGGCGACGTACTCCTCCAAGGTGGTCTCTTTCTCGGCAAGCGACTGTTCCGCGACAAGGCGTTGCTTTTCCTCCTCGGTGAGTTTCTCTTCGGCCTCCTGAAGCGCCAGTTCCGCGGCTGCCAGCTTGCTCATGAGTTCCGACCGCAGCGCCTCGAGCGCGGACAGGTCGTTCGACAGGCGGGCAAGGTCGGCAAGCTGGGCCTCGATTGTCTCCTTGTCGGCCTCGATGACCTTGTAGGCGTCTTCGACCTGTGCCGACAGGGAATCCCGCGTCTCCATCAGGGCGTCGCGCTCGCCGGCCAGCAGGTCGCGTTCGGACTGCAGGCGGTCCGCCTGTTCCTGCGCATCGGCCAGCCGCGACGTGAGGCTGTCGCGCAGGGTGCGCAGCGACAACAGTTCGTTCTCCTGGCTGTCCCGCTCGGACAACGAGGCGCGCAGCTCGCCGGAAAGCTCGTCGATGTTGGTGCGCAGTTCGTCGTTTGCGGACCGCTCGAGCGTCAGAAGCTCTGATAACTCCGCCACCTGATTGTTCAAACGCTGCAGCGCCTCGTCGCGGCCGCTCAGCGCTTCGTTGAGATAAACCTGGGACAGGACAAAGATCATCAACAGGAAGATGATCACCATCAACAACGTCGCCAGCGCATCGACGAAGCCGGGCCAGATGTCGAGGTTTTGTCTTTCGCGGCGCGCGAGGGCCATGGCGCCGGCGCTCCTCAGGCGCTTTTCGTGTCGACCTTACCGTCCAGGGCGGCGGCAAGTGTCCGTGCCAACAACCGGATCTCGGCGCGCAGGTCCTGCATGGTCTCGGCCCGGCCGCTGGACAGTTCCTCCAGCATGCGCGCCAGATAGGTCTCGATATTGCGGATATGCGCCCGGCTTTGTTCCTCGGCCGCGCCGACGATCTGTCCCTCTGCAAGCCGTTTCAGGGCGGGCTGCAGTTCAAGCTGGCCTTCCGCCAGTTTTAGCAGCAGGTTCTGCTCGGTCTTCATGGTGTCCGACAGGGCGTCGATCTTGGCTGTCAGGTCGGCCATCTGGTCCTTGGCGATGCCGCGGGAATCCTCGGTCCGCGCCATCGCGCGCTGAAGGTTGTCCAGGCTGTCGGCGGTTTGCTCCAACAGGGCCTGGATATAGGCCGGGACGGACTCAACGCCGTCGCCGACCGGTCCGCCGCCGCCCGACAGCCTCGTCAGGCCGGACAACCATTCCTCCAGATCGTTGTAGAAACGGTTCTGCGCCTGGCCCGCCTGAAGACCCAGAAACCCGATCACCAGCGAACCCGCCAGCCCGAAGAGAGAGGATGAAAAGGCGGTGCCCATGCCGGCCAGCGGCGACTGCAGGCCGCCTTTGAGTTCCTCGAATGCGCCGGCAACGTCGCTGCCGCCCACATCCAGATCGCCGATGACCAGGCCGACCGCGTTCACGGTCTGCAGCAGCCCCCAGAACGTGCCCAAAAGGCCGAGGAACACCAACAGTCCGACCATGTACCTGTTGATCTCGCGGCTCTCGTCCAGTCGGCTCGCAACGCCGTCCAGCAATGTCTGCATCGCGGTCGTGGACAGGCTGAGACGAGCGGAACGGTCGGCGCGTTCGCCCAGCATCGTCGCCGCCGGCGCCAGCAGGCGCGGCGTGACGGACACGGTTCCCAGCCCGCCGCTTTGTCCGCGCTGGAAAACCTCCACCCACATGACTTCGCGACCCAGCATCACGACCGTGCGGAACGGCAGAACGATCCCGATGGCAAGCGCCGTCAGGATGATCGAGTTCAATACGGCATTGGCAAGGAATGCGTCGGAAAGAGGCTGATACAGGAAGCCCGCCAGGACGACTAACGCCACCAGAAACAGCGCCATACGGACGAGAAACGGCGTGGGTTTGCTCATGCCGCGCATCCTGAATGGAGAATAGGGAGAAATTTGGGCCGGACTGCAACGGTCCGAACCGCGCTAGCTTCCACTTGGCACCACCAAATCAACCCGGTCCGGCGGACCATCGTCCTCCTTGTTCCCAAGCGCCCTTACGTCCATGCGGGTGCTGCGCACGCCCTTCTTCATCAGATGCGTGCGGACCGACAAGGCACGGAACAACGACAAGCGTCGAGCCTGACTGGCCGACTCGACCTGTGTTCGCGCAAATCCGACCAGTTGAATCCGCTGATTCGGGTCGGACTTCATACGCTCTGCAAGCCTGTCCAGCGCGACCACTGCGTTATCCGGAAGGTCGCTGGAGCCCGGTGCGAAGGTTATCGTCAGGCCGCCGTTGCGCTCGATCGCCTCGCCGGGAACCGCCGCGACCTGCTTGGCAGGGGCCGGCTTGGCCTCTTCGGCGGGCTTGGGCGGCGCCGCCTTCGGCTCCGCGGGCGCCGGTTTGGGTGTATCGGATGGCTTGATCGCAGCTTTCGCGGCGGGTCGTGCGGGTTCTGCTTCCTGCTTGGGCGCGGCTGGTTTGGGCGCAGCGGCGGGCTGCTTGGGCGCCGCCGGTTTCGGCGCTTCCGCCGGCTTGGGCGGTTGCGCGCGCGCCGCGGTTTGCTGCCGGGCAGGGGGCTGCTTCGGGGCCGGCGCTGTCGGCTTGACCTCTGCGGCCTTCGGCGCGGCGGCCGGAGGCTGCTTCGCAACCGGCGTCGGCTTCTTTGGCGCAGGTGCTGGTGCAGGTGCTGCCGCCTTGGGCGCCGGCCGTTTCGGCGGTTCGATGGTGGCGCCAGCCGACGGCACGTTCAAGCTGGACCTGGGCGCTCCGCTGGGCGGTTGTTGCAGCCGCGCCGTTGCATCGGCCTCGGGTTGGCCCGAGGGCGGCTCCAACGATTGCGGCGTGACGCTGCCCGGTCGCAGCAACTGCGGCAGGGACGGCGGCGGGCCCAGGCGGTCGAGAACCGACAAATCGACGGTGACGCTGTCGCCCGTCACGGCGGCGCCACTGTAGTGGGGAGTTTGCGCATTGGCGGCGGCGCCGATTAACGACGTCGCGAACGCAAAATACAAAAACGGCCGCACACTCATGCTGATTCCAACGGTTCTGAGAGTCGTCAGGACATCTCGTGCCGGCATTGCCCTCTCATGAATAAAGCGATTCGCTGCGCGGCGTAAGGTCAGGAAAGATATCCCAGTGGATTCGGCCGCACAACTATTTGTGGTTAAGGTAAATCCGCCGTTAATGCCGCCTATTCAACCGGCTTCATCAGCGCGACGAAGGGGGCGTGCACTTTTTCGTTCGTCGCCAGCAGATCCTGATCCTCCAGCGCGAAGCGTCCGCCCGACGCGTCGGAGACAATGCCGCCGGCCTCGCGCACCAAGATCAGGCCGGCCGCGATATCCCACGGTTTGAGACCGCGTTCCCAGAACCCCTCGTAGCGCCCGGCAGCGACATAGGCCAGGTCCAGGGACGCCGCACCCCACCGCCTAACGCCGGCGGTTGAGGCCATCACGGTTTCCAGACGGCGCAGAAACTGGCGATGGCCCTCGCCTTCCTGAATTCCCAGGAAGGGAATGCCGGTGGCGAAGACGGATTCGGCCAGCCGGGAACGTGAGGAGACCCGGATCCGTCGGTTGCCCAGAAAGGCGCCGATGCCTTTCTGCGCCTGGAACATCTCATCCTTGACCGGGTCGTAGACGATGCCGGCCACGATCTCGCGGTTTTGCTCCAGGGCGACTGAAATCGCCCAGTGCGGCATGCCGTGCAGGAAATTGGTGGTGCCGTCCAATGGATCGACGATCCAGCGATGCTCGCCGTCTTCGCCCTCCACCGCGCCGGACTCCTCCATCAGGAAGCCGAATTTCGGGCGGGCCTTGGACAGTTCCTCGCGCAGAATGCGTTCGGCCTTGTGGTCGGCGTTGGACACGAAGTCCGCCGGCCCTTTCTTGCTGACCTGAAGCTGCTCGACCTCGCCGAAGTCGCGCACCAGCGCACGCCCGGCCTTTTCGACCGCACGCGTCATAACGTTTATCAACGGCGTGTTGATCGACATCCCGCTTCCGTTCTCGTGAGGGTGGCTCTAGCCTTTGGCGCGTTCCACGTAGGAGCCGTCCGCAGTGTTGATGACGACTTTGGTCCCGGTCTCGATGTGCGGCGGCACCAGGGTGCGGACCCCGTTTTCAAGGAGCGCCGGCTTGTAGGAACTGGATGCGGTCTGACCCTTGACGACGGCATCTGCCTCGGTGATTTCCAGGACCACGGTTTCGGGCAGGCTGACCGCGATGGGCTCGTCTTCGAAGGATTCGATCTCGACAACCATTCCGTCCTGCAGGAACTGGACCGACTCTTCCCCGATCAAATCCTTGTTCAGCGAGATCTGCTCGTAGGTCTCCTGATCCATGAAGGTGTGATCGTCTCCGTCGGCGAATAGGTACTGATAGGGCTTCTGGTCGAGGCGGACCCTCTCGACGCTCTCCGACGAACGGAATCGCTCGTTCAGCTTGGTGCCGTGGCGTATATCGCGCAGCTCGACCTGAAGAAACGCACCGCCTTTACCGGGCTTTACGTGCTGGGTCTTGACCGCGCGCCAGAGCTGCCCCTTGTGTTCGATGATGTTTCCGGGACGGATCGCGTTGCCGTCTATCTTCATTGATTTTGTCCGTCGGTAATTCGATCAGTGGCCCGCCGACGAGCCGGGGCCCGATATAGACGGGCGGCGGGTGCGATGCAATGGTTGGCTCCCGCTAGGCCATCATGCCTGCAAAACGGCGGACTGCAGCGGCCGGCCCGTCTGGGGCGTCCCAGACGGCGGAGATCACTGCCAGGAAGTCGGCGCCTGCCTCGACCAGGGGCCGGCAGTTGTCGGGCGTGATGCCGCCGATCGCGACGCAGGGAACTTCCATCAGCTCCGCCCACCATCGGATCAACGACACATCCGCCTGCGTCTTCGCCGTTTTGGTCGAGGTCGGGAAGAATGCGCCAAACGCGACGTAGTCTGCGCCCTGTTCGGCCGCCACCATCGCCAGGTGGCGGGAATCGTGGCAGGTCACGCCGACGATCGCATCGGCGCCGACAAGACGCCGGGCCTGGTTGTAGGCGGCGTCTTCAAGGCCGATATGGACCCCGTCGCAGCCGGTTTCGGCCGCAAGATCGGGGCGGTCGTTGAGGATGAAGGCGACGTCCCGGGATTGCGCGACCGGCGCCAGCGTTTCCGCGGCGCGGCGTACGGTTTCGTCATCGGCCTGCTTCAGGCGCAGCTGAACGCAGGCAACCGGGCCCGCATCCAGCACCCGGGCAAGCGTGTCTGCGAAAGCCGCCGGATCAAGCGTCGGCGGTGTGATCAGGTAAAGCTGGCAGGCAGGCGGCTCCATTCGGTCGATATCCGGTTCGGGCGCCGGTTTGTCAATCGCAGACGTTCAGAACACCACCATGGCGTGAATGTGCCGGTCGCAGTGTCACCGGCCTGTCATGCTGTTGCGCCATAACAAGGGACGGCCTATAACCATCATAAATTGGACTTTCGGAGAAAAGTTAATGGCACAGGTTGTATCTCAGGGCGTGGCCCCGGATCGGGCCACGGCTGCCCAAGTGGTCGGGCGTCTGCTGGGCCAGCATCAGGCGGCCCGCGCCCAACCTGACACCGCCGATCCGAATCATATGCCGATGACCTTGATCGCGCTCAACCGGCTCGGCGCACCCGCCGAAACGCTGGGCGCCTATGCCGAACTGCACAGCCTCGACCATGCCTTGCTTCCGCCGCCCGTCAGCCCGGGTCGGGTAGCGCGGGAGGACTGGCGGACCGCTTTGGGCGACCCAGCGATGGAGCAGGCCTACCGCGCGTATTTCGAGACCGAATTGGTGCGGCTGGGGCGCGACGCGATGCTGCGGGAGTATCTTCCGGACCTCATGGAAGGCTGCGGCGCTTCGGGGTTTCACCCGATGATCCGGCTGGCGTTCGGTATTCAGCAGGACGACGATTCCGAGATCGTGTTGGCTCTGGCCTATTGGGCGACGACATTCCTGAAAATGGGACATGCGCAACACGAGCGGGCAGGCCTGGACGATCCGCGCGCCGTCCTCGAGCGCCTTCGCCGCGAGTTGGGCCCCGCCGTCGGCCACCGCGAGACGGATCTGGAGACCGGAATGACGGCGGTCGGCGCAATGCCGGGTTTCGAGCCGGTTCTGCACTGGCTAAACCCGGAGGAACGATCCTTGGCGCAAATGGCCGAGGCGACGCTGGCGCTGTTTTTCGCGACCGGCGGTTCGGATGCGCTGCACGTTATGGCTGCGACGCATGCGTTGCGCACGCTGTTGCCGTGGTTCTACGATCCGTCGCCTGCCTTGCGGTTCCATTGGCAGGCGGTCGCGGCTGCGTACCTGGCGGTCGGCGCGCCGCCATTGCCGACAGCGGAGGACCTGCGGGACTGCGGCGCGGAACCGGCGCCGCCTTGGCAGGCGCTGCGTCAGGCGGCGATCGCATCGCTGGACGACCATCTTATTCAGGCCGTCTACACCTGCAGCGAGGAAGAAACGGCCTACGGCGATCCCGTTTATCGGATCGCTACGGCACGGTTCATGGCCCAAGCCGGCTAGGGCCTTGTGCGCAGCACGACGGCACCCATGCCGTCGGCAATCTGTCGGATTTTTGATGCCGCGGGGCCGGTATAGACGATCGTGCGCCAGCCCGACCGCAACGCCGCCAGCGCGTCAGCCGGTCGGGCGCCGCAGTCCAGCACGGCATCGACGTCGACCCCGGGCTGGTCCGCCTGCGCGGTCTCGACCAGTGCCATGAACCAGGCCGGTCCGCCGGACGCGGCCGCCGCCGGCGCCGAGACCAGGGTTACAGCAGTCCCGGCCCGGGCGGCCGCGGCGACCGCCGCACGCGCCTCTTCAGGGTCGTTGACCGTGACCGTCCGTGTCGACCTGCGGTTCAGTCAAGCGCCCCCATCGCGATCGCCGTGTCCGACATGCGGCACGAAAAGCCCCATTCGTTGTCATACCAAGACATGACACTGACGAACCGGCCTTCCACGACCTGGGTCTGGTTCAGGTCGAAGGTGGAACTGGCCGAGCTGTGATTGAAATCCGTCGATACCAGCGGTGCGTCGTTCACTTCGAGGATTCCCTTCAGGGCGCCGTTGGCAGCCTCGCTGATGGCGGCGTTGATTTCCTCGACGCTGGTTTCGCGGCCGGCATCGAACTTGAAATCCACCAGCGAGACGTTCGGCGTTGGCACCCGGATGGCCGTGCCGTCCAGCTTGCCGTTGAGATCTGGAAGAACGAGGCCGACCGCGCGGGCCGCTCCCGTCGAGGTCGGAATCATCGACAGGGCCGCGCCGCGGGCGCGTCTGAGGTCCTTGTGCAGCGTGTCGACGGTTGGCTGGTCGCCGGTATAAGAATGGATCGTCGTCATAAACCCGCGTTCGATGCCGATCGAATTGTGCAGGACGTGCGCGACCGGCGCCAGGCAATTGGTCGTGCATGAGGCGTTCGAGACAACCGTCATGTCATGGGTCAGCTTGTCGTCGTTGACCCCGTAGACGACCGTCAGATCGGCGCCGGAGGAGGGGGCGGAAACCAAAACCCGCTTGGCGCCGGCATCCAGGTGCACGGTCGCTTTTTCCTTCGCCGTGAAGATCCCGGTACACTCCATGGCCACGTCGACGCCCAGGTTGCCCCAGTCCAGTTTGGTCGGATCGCGCTCGGCCGAAACCTTGATCTTGCCCTTGCCCAGGTCGATCCAGTCCTCGCCCGAGGTGATCTCGTGCGGAAACCGCCCGTGCACGCTGTCGTACTTCAGGAGGTGCGCGTTGGCGGCCACCGATCCCAGATCGTTGATCCCGACAAACTCGATATCGTCGCGTCCCGCCTCGTAGGCCGCGCGTAACACCAAGCGACCGATACGACCGAAACCGTTGATTGCAACCCGAACGGTCATGCTGATCCCCTTCGCCGTTTGCTGATTGGTATTGAAAAACGCACGCTGTGTCTGTGCTGTCTGAGCCGTGTCTTACAGTGTCCGTCCCTGGGCTTTCAAGCGGCCATTATGCCACCCCCGGAGGAGACGGATCAGCCGCCTAGGGGAGTTTGACCAGCCAGGCGGCCGTCTGCTCGCCGATCGCCCTGGCGGTGAACTCCATCGAAGCGCCGCTCGCCGATATCGAGACCCCGCCCAGCCGCTGTCCGGTCGAGATGTCCGACAGTGAAACCGTGGCCGTCGACGTGTTGGTGAACTCCTTGAAGCCACCGGTTTCCTGCTGGCGTAAGTCGATTGCCACATTCAGCCCTTCTTTCTGGCCGGCCGCCAGGGAACCGGCAACAACCAGGCGCCAGCGGCGCGACTGTTTGATCGCCTTGACGGCCTCCGCCTCCACAATACGGGCAATTTCGCGATTGACGCCGCGCTCCAGCGGCACGGAGACAACGACCGCGCGGTATCCTGAAATCGGCTTGTCTGGCATCTCTGCGGTCTCGACGGCGGACGTTCCGCAGCCTGCAACCCCAACGCACAGCGCCGCCGCGGCCAAGAACCTGATCAAAACGCCCGGCATCGCTCAGCCTGCAGCTTTTGCCGCTGTCACGACCGCATCCGCGGTGATCCCGAAATGTCCGTACAATTCCGGACCCGGGCCGGAGGCTCCGAAACCCGACATGCCGACGAACCGACCATGGTTTCCGATCAGCTCATCCCAACCCTGCCGGACGGCGGCTTCAATGCCGACCGTGACGGTGCCCGGCTGCAGCACCTCGGCCCGATAGGCTTCCGATTGTTCCGCAAACAACTCGAAGCAGGGCGCGGAGACGACCGCGGTGGGGATGCCCTCCGTCTGCAGGGTGTCTCGCGCCGCCATCGCAGTCGCGACCTCCGAGCCGGTGGCGACCAGCGTGACCTGGCGCGCGCCGGCCTCGGCCTCGGCCAGGATATAGGCGCCGCGGGCGCTCAGGTTTTCGTCGGTATGGTCGGTCCGCAGGACGGGCAGGCCCTGGCGGCTGAGCGCAATCGCCGAGGGCGCCTGTTGGCGAAGAGCCAGAGCCCAGCATTCGGCCGTCTCGACGGTATCGGCCGGCCGGAAGACGAACAGACCGGGTATCGCCCGCAGGGATGCCAAGTGCTCGACGGGCTGGTGCGTCGGCCCGTCTTCGCCCAGGCCGATGGAATCGTGGGTCAGAACGTAGACCACGCGCTGGCGCATCAAAGCCGCAAGGCGGATGGCCGGGCGGCAGTAGTCGGCAAACACCAGGAACGTGCCGCCATAGGGAATGAAGCCCCGATGCAGCGCGATGCCGTTCATCGCCGCCGCCATGCCGTGCTCGCGCACGCCGTAATAGATGTAACGCCCGGTGCCGGTGCCGGCTTTGACGGGCTCCAGCGTCGCTGTCTTGGTGAGGTTTGACCCGGTCAGGTCGGCCGAGCCGCCCAACAGGTCCGGCACGGTCTCGTTCAGTACCTCCAGCACCATCTGCGAGGATTTGCGCGACGCGACCTTTTGCGCCTCTTGCGACGTCTGGCGCTTGAACGCGTTGATTGCATCGTCCAGGCCCTCGGGCAGTGCACCGGACTGGGACACAAGAAAAGCGTCCCGATCGGCGGCGGCTTCCAGCCGCGATTGCCAGGACTTTCGTTCCGCCGCGCCGCGTCCGCCCGCCGTGCGCCACGCCTGCATCACATCGTCTGGAATCGAAAAGGGCTCATGGCTCCAGCCCAGCGCTTCGCGCGCGCCCGCGATCTCGTCGCCGCCCAGCGGCGCCCCATGGGAGGCGGCCGTGCCCTGCTTGGACGGTGCGCCGAAACCGATCGTCGTTTTGCAGGCGACCAGCGCCGGACGGTCGGTGCCGCGCGCCCAGGCGATCGCCTCCTCGATTGCCGCGGGGTCGTGCCCGTCGACGGCACGGACGTCCCAGCCCGACGCGGCGAACCGGGCGAGTTGGTCGTCGGACACGGACAGGCTGGTCGGCCCGTCGATCGAAATCCCATTGTCGTCGAACAACACGACCAGCTTGTCCAGGCGGTGATGGCCTGCCAGCGAGATTGCCTCTTGGCTGATGCCTTCCATCAGGCATCCGTCGCCGACGATGACATATGTATGATGGTCGACAATGTCGGATCCAAAGCGGCCCGCCAGCAGTCTTTCGGCAAGCGCCATGCCGACCGCATTGGCCAGCCCCTGGCCCAGCGGCCCGGTGGTGGTCTCAATGCCGGGCGCATGGCCGAATTCAGGATGCCCTGCCGTCTTCGATCCGAGCTGTCTGAAGTCCTGCAGCTGGTCGATTTCCATGCCCGGGTAGCCGGTGAGGTGCAGCAGCGCGTAAAGCAGCATTGATCCGTGTCCCGCCGACAACACGAAACGGTCGCGATCGGGCCAGTCGGGGTCGCTGGGGTCGTATTTCAGGAACTTGGTGAACAGGACCGTTGCGACGTCGGCCATGCCCATGGGCATTCCCGGATGCCCGGAATTGGCTTTCTGCACGGCATCCATGGCCAGGGCGCGGATGGCATTCGCCATCTCGCGATGGCCGGCCTCGGATTCGATTACGGTGGTCATGAAACATCGCTCCGGAAAAAGATTCTGCACAGTGCCGAGCCGCGGCGCCGGGCGGTCCGGGCCGCGGCAACATGCCGCTCGACATAGACATCGTCAATGTTGTTGTTGCCCAGCGCGGATTTCGCGGCGCAGGTTTGCGGCCGACAACGGCTCCAGCATGTTGACGCCTTGTGTCCCAGGTCATAGTTTTGCTTTTGCATAAGGTATTTCCCTGCCTTCGGCTCAAGTTTTACGTGAAGATGACGATGTCGCGATTGTTGGAAGCGGAAAATCGGCTGGAACAAGTGCTTCAGCGCCTTGAGGCGGCGGCCGAGAAGGCCGCCGAAGCGAGCGTGTCCGGTAAGATCGAGCTTAAGTCCGTAGCGGCCGAGCGAGACGAGGTGAAGGCGCAGGCAGGCGATTTGGCCCAGCGCCTTGAGAATGCCGTTGTCCGGCTGAAGGCGGCGACGAGAGAAACAGTGTAAGCCAGGATCATGAGTCAACTCGGCGTAACCATAAACGGGCGCAGTTATTCGATCGCCTGCGACGATGGCCAGGAAGCGCATCTGACCAAACTGGCCGCCTACCTGGACACGCGGGTCGGCGAGATTGCGGCGACGATGGGCCAGGTCGGCGACGCGCGGCTGCTGTTGATCGCGGGATTGTTGATCGCGGACGAACTGTCGGATGCGAACGCCCGCGTTGCGGAAATGGAACGATATCTCTCCGAATCGGACCATTCGGCGGAAGCCGCCGCGTCAGAAAACAGCGAAAACGCCGCTGCGGACATCCTCGATCGGGTGGCACAGCGCATCGAATCTGTTGCAGCGCGCCTTGAACGGGCCTAACTAGGGCGCTGGGCGTGTGCTGCGTGGTGCGAGCCGTTTTACGTCCCGGGGGCTAAGTACATCTCCAGGGAGCTGTCCCTGCCGGGATTGCGGTCTCGGTATTACGGCGCCCACCTGCACTTGCAGGCCATCGGGAGAATATTCGGCCACCGGCCAAGGCGGCCACGCCCAGCCATTTATCAGGTCCGTCGCTGTAATCCGCGACGCTTTATCATGAGTGATCCCACGGCTTCGAAGCAGGCCCTGCGTCGTATGGCGCAGAACCGCAGGCGGGAGGCGGCAGCCGCCGCGACGCCTGAGGGTATGGCGGCCCTGGTCGCGGCCGGGCTGGGCGTCCTGGGCGAAAGGGCACCTGGCGCGGTTTCTGGTTTCTGGCCGATCCGAGACGAGATCGACGTGCGGCCGTTGCTGGATGCGCTCAGGGATCTTGGCTGGACGGTTCTGCTTCCGGCGGTGATGGGCCAGGATGTGCCGTTGCAGTTTCGGGTCTGGCAGACGGATGGTCCGCTTGTCCGGGCCGATTTCGGCATTATGCAGTCGCCCCCGGGGGCGGCGACCGGTGATCCGGATGTCGCGCTGGTGCCACTTCTGGCCTTCGACGCCCGCGGGTATCGTATCGGCTACGGCAAGGGCCATTACGACCGGACGTTAAGCCTGCTGCGCCGGCGCCGGAGAATTCTGGCCGTGGGTGTCGCCTACGCCGCGCAAGAAGTGCCGCAGGTGCCGACCGAACCGCATGACGAGCGGCTGGACGGCGTGCTAACGGAACGCGGGTGGAACTGGACTGGCGTCGATGCCTGAAGGTGGACAATGAGGCTTTTGTTCTGTGGGGACGTGGTCGGTCGGTCGGGCCGCACGGTCGTGACCGAGAACCTGCCGCGGCTGCGCAGCGAACTGGCGCTGGACTTCGTTGTCGTCAACGCAGAAAACGCCGCGCGCGGCTTCGGCATGACGGAAGGCATCTGCGAAGACCTGTTCGATGCTGGTTGCGATGTCCTCACCGGCGGAAATCACACCTTCGACCGCGCTGAAATCATCACCTACATGGAGCGGGACCAGCGGGTTCTGCGGCCCGAGAACTATCCGTCCGGGACGCCGGGGCGGGGCCACGGTGTCTTCGAAACGCCCGACGGCCGTCGGGTCCTGGTCGTCAATGTGATTTGTCGGCTGTTTATGGAAACCAGCGACGACCCGTTCGCCGCACTGGATCGGCTGCTTCCCGAGGGGCCGCCGGTGCGATCGGGGCTGGATGCGGTAATCGTCGATGTGCACGGCGAGGCGACCTCCGAGAAAATGGCGCTTGGCCATGTTGCGGATGGTGCGGCCAGCCTTGTGGTGGGGACGCACACACACGTGCCGACCGCTGACACGCACATCATGGCGGGCGGGACCGCCTATCAGACGGACGCAGGCATGTGCGGGGACTACGATTCCGTGATTGGGATGGACAAGCAGGCGCCGATCGATCGATTTCTGGGCCGCGTTCCGCGGCCGCGGCTGGTACCCGCGGAGGGCACCGGGACTTTATGCGGCGTGTTCGTGGAGACGGACGACAAGACCGGCTTGGCCACGTCCGTTGCGCCGGTGCGCACCGGTGGAATTCTCAGCGACGCAGCGCCCGGGGGGTAGACGCGGCCTCAGCCGTTGCCGGGCGACTGGAAACGATCGACGGCGAATTCGAGGCCCTGCGCGATTTCGCGCCCGATGGCGCCACCGTCGCCTTTGACCCGGTTGACGATGACCGCGCGCATCGCTTCGACATGAGCGCGCACCACTTTCATGGCCCGCTCGTCCGGATTGTTGAGAACCTCGGTGAAACGGCAGAGCGAACTGCCAACCCTGGTCATCAGCGGATACCCGAAGCTGCCGCCCTGGCCCCGCATGTCATGCGCCAGTTTGAAGATCTGCTGCAGGCTTTCCAGGCGGCTTTCGTCCGTCTGTTCTGCCTCTTCCATCAGGGTGCACAGGGTGTCGATGTCCTTCATCGCCCATTTCGGATAGTCGTCGCTGAGCCGCTCGATCGCTTCTTCGGCGCGCTCCAGCATGTCCGGCGTGGGTCCGCCGCTGCCGCTGACCTTGGCTTTGATCAGGTTAGGCGGGTTGATGACCTGCACGTCTTCCGGTTCGTTCGTTTCGTCCGTCATCCCTCAGCGTCTCCAGCTACAATGCTGTGATACCCCTTCAAGAGCCCTCGTGCACAAGTGACCCGACCTGATTGCGCACGTTCTGTAATGCATCCTCGGCTGCCGTCTCGTCAGCGCCGGACCGTTCTTCGGTCTCATCGCGGGCGTCGGCCGCGTCGACAATTCGCCGATCGTTGCCGGCGAAATCACTGATCCGGCGGCGTCGGTCAGGGCCGAAGTAAGAGCCGACTTCGACGAATGGGCGCGGCCCTTCGATGACCGAGACAATGCGGTCATACAGGCTCTGCGCAGAGACCGGTTTCGCCATGAATTCGGTTACGCCGCAATCCCGCGCTTCGACCACGCGTTCCTTTTCGGTGTAGCCGGTCAGCATAATGATCGGAACGAACTTGTCCGGACTGTCGTCGTCCGTCCGCACCATGCGCGTGAATTCGATGCCATTCAATCGGTCCATCATCCAGTCGACGATGATGAGGTCCGCCTTCTTATGTTTGAACCTCTCGTAGCCCAGCGCGCCATCATCCGCCTCGAAGACGTTCTTAATGCCGTACGCATTGAGAATCTGGCGCAAAAGCTGCCTCATATGTGGATTGTCCTCCACCAACAAAACGTTAAGAGCGGTCAGCTTGTAAGCCATTCAGCCCTCTACCGGCGTCCAAATCCCCAGTTCGTCCATTCGACCGCGGTAAGAGGACTGGCCCGGCCGGGTCGCCGCCGGTGAAAGAGTTAGCGGATTCCGGGCAGCCTCTACCGCAATCGGCCTGGATTGTGGCCCAAAACGGTTACGAAAGGCTTTGCTTGCGACCGATAGGCCCGGTATCACACAGCCCGCCGAGATGGCGGGAATCGCGGCCGCGGTGAGCCGGTCCGGGCCTGACGCGCCCCAATGTCGCCATATTGCGCGACTATGACGTGTGGCTCCGGCCTATCCTTCACCACAATATCTGGTATAGATTGCTGCGAATCCGCGCTGCATTTTGAGATCCGAGCGGTAGTCGGGGAAAGCTACGATGGCAGGCCATTCAAAATTCAAGAACATCATGCACCGCAAAGGTGCCCAGGATCGCAAGCGGGCCGGCGCATTTGCCAAACTATCGCGTGAACTGACGATTGCGGCCAAGCTGGGCGGGACCGATCCTGCCGCCAACGCCCGATTGCGGGCGGCGGTGGCTGCGGCTCGGGCCGGCAGCATGCCGAAGGACAATATCGCCCGGGCGATCGCCAAGGGCGGGGCCGGGCCGGGCGAGGGCGCCGACTACGACGAAATCCGGTACGAAGGGTACGGTCCCGGCGGCGTCGCCCTGATCATCGAAACGCTGACCGACAACAAGAACCGCACCGCATCGGAAGTGCGCGCCACGCTGTCGAAATTCGGGGGCAGCCTGGGCGAAACCGGGTCCGTCAATTTCATGTTCGACCGGGTCGGCGAGATCAGTTACGCGCCCGACGTTGCGGACGCCGACTCCATGTTCGAAGCAGCGCTGGAGGCGGGCGCCGACGATGTGGAATCCGGCGGCGACGGACACGAGATACGCACCACCCCGGAAGACCTGCACGCGGTGGCGGCCGCGCTCGAAGGACGGTTCGGAGAGCCGCAAAGCGCAAAACTGGGATGGCGGCCGCAGAACACGGTGCCGCTGGACGAGGACAAGGCCATGTCGGTGCTGAAACTGATGGACGCGCTGGACGATAATGATGACGTCCAGACCGTCGCCGCCAATTTCGACATACCCGATACGTTGATGGAACAACTGGCCGGGGGCGGCTAAGGCAGCGGATGCGAATTATCGGTCTGGACCCGGGACTGCGCCACACCGGCTGGGGGGTCGTCGACAGCATCGGAAACCGGCTGGTCTATGTTTCCGCCGGGACGGTCAGTCCCGACACCAAAGGGACACTTGCCCAGCGCCTGTGCGCTTTGCACGACGGCCTCGAACAGGTGATCGGATCGTTTTCGCCGGACGAGGCGGCTATAGAGGAGACCTTCGTCAACCGCAACGCGGAATCGACGCTCAAGCTCGGCGAGGCCCGCGGTGTCGTGCTGCTGGTGCCGGCCCGTTACGGCCTGGTCGTCAGCGAATACAACAACGCCAGCGTGAAAAAATCCGTCGTCGGGACCGGCGGCGCAACAAAGGACCAGGTCCAAAGCATGGTGCGAACCCTCCTGCCCGATGCACGGCTGCCGTCTGCGGACGCCGCAGATGCCCTGGCGGTCGCAATCTGCCATGCCCACCGGGCGTCGGTGAACCGCGTCTGGGAACGGGCACGCGGTGCGGAGAGCGTCCGGTGATCGCGCGCCTGAAGGGAATTCTGGACGAAGTGCTGGAGGACCGGGTTGTCGTGGATGTGGGCGGCGTCGGATACGTCACGTTCTGTTCCGCGCGGACCCTGCACATGCTGCCGCGGATCGGCGAGGCCGTCCGCCTGGAAATCGAGACGCATGTGCGCGAGGACCACATCCACCTTTACGGATTTCACGATCCGGCCGAACGGGACTGGTTCCGTCTGCTGACCACTGTTCAGGGCGTCGGGGCCCGTGTCGCGATGGCTATCCTCTCGGTGCTCTCGCCCGACGACCTCGCCCAGGCCATTGCGGCCCAGGACAAGGCCGCGGTCAGTCGTGCCAACGGCGTCGGGCCGAAGGTTGCGGGGCGCATCGTATCCGAACTGAAGGACAAGGCCGCCAACGCCACGTTGGTTCAAACCGTCGGCGCGCCAGCCGTGTCCGGCGCCGCCCAGTCGCCCGACATGATGGAAGACGCCGTTTCGGCCCTGGTCAATCTGGGTTACAGCCGCACCGAGGCGTTCGGGGCGGTGGCCCGCGCCGGCGGCAAGCTTGAGGGCGCGCCGGATATCGGCGCCCTGGTCAAGGGCGGCCTTGCGGAGTTGAGCCAATGACCGACGGCCCCGATCGCGTGGTGGCGCCGGATTTCGGACGCAGTGACGAGACCGAAGCGACGATCCGCCCGGCCCGGTTGGCGGACTTCGTCGGCCAGGCCGCGGTCCGCGAGAATCTGGCCGTGTTCGTTGCGGCCGCGCGTGCCCGCGGCGAGGCGATGGATCACACCTTGTTCTACGGTCCACCGGGATTGGGCAAGACCACCCTGGCCCAGATCATCGCGCACGAGCTGGGTGTCGGGTTTCGCGCAACGTCCGGCCCGGTGATCGCCCGGGCCGGCGATCTGGCGGCGCTGCTGACCAACCTGCAGCCGCGCGACGTGCTGTTTATCGACGAGATCCATCGGCTGAACCCGGCCGTAGAAGAAATCCTGTACCCGGCTATGGAGGATTTCCAGCTGGACCTCATCATCGGCGAGGGTCCGGCGGCGCGTTCCGTGCGGATCGATCTGCCGCCCTTCACGCTGGTCGGCGCAACCACGCGGGCCGGGCTGATCACCACGCCGCTGCGCGAGCGGTTCGGCATTCCGATGCATATGGACTTCTATACGGTGGACGAACTGACCAGCATCGTCACGCGGGCGGCCGGAATACTCCGGGTCGGGATCGATCCCGACGGCGCTCGGGAGGTGGCGAGACGGTCGCGCGGAACGCCCAGGGTGGCCGGGCGCCTGTTGCGCCGCGTGCGCGACTTCGCGTCGGTCGACGGCGTCGCAACGATCGATGCGGCGGCCGCCGATTCCGCATTGCGGCGGCTGGCAGTGGACGACCGGGGCCTGGACAGCATCGACCGGCGCTATCTCCGCTGTCTGGCCGAGATGTATGACGGCGGCCCCGTGGGCGTCGAAACACTGGCTGCTGCGATGTCGAACGAGCGCGACGTCCTGGAGGAAGTCGTTGAACCGTTCCTCATCCAACAGGGGCTGGTTCAACGCACGCCGCGCGGACGCATGCTGACGGTCCCCGGCTGGAAGTATGTCGGCCTGCCGGTACCCAACGCCGTGCGCGAGCAATTGGACCTGCTGACGGCCGACGGCGGCGGAGATGGCGGTGACTGAAACGCGCGCGCATGTGCATCCCCTCCGAGTCTATTACGAGGATACCGACGCGGCCGGGGTGGTCTATTACGCCAATTACCTGCGCTACATCGAACGGGCGCGCACGGAGATGCTGCGCGACGCCGGCTTCGACCACATCAAACTGAGGCAGGAACAGGGTTTGGAGTTCTTCGTGAAGTCGCTGAGCGCCGACTATGTGGCGCCTGCCAGACTCGACGACTCGCTGGAGGTGCACACACGAGTCGTTAACCTTAATGGTGCAAGCATGGAAGCGGCGCAGACCGTCAGGCGCGGCACCGAAGACCTGGTGAAGTGCACCGTCAAGCTTGTGTGCCTCAACGCAAAAGGACGACCCGCTCGGCTCCCGGCCGACCTGCGGGCGCGGATGCAGGCATACCTTTCGAACCCAAGGCGGGACAATTGAAGTCATGGAACAGAACGTAATCGATGCAGTGGCCCTGGGCGGTTCGGTCGAAGCCCACAGCCTGACCATCTGGTCGCTCTTTCTTCAGGCCGACTGGATCGTCAAGATCGTCATGGTGATCCTGCTGGTGGCATCCGTCTGGTGCTGGGCGATCATCTTCGAAAAAGTCGTGCGTCTGAGAAAGCTGCACCAGGACGCGGGCAAGTTCGAGGACGCCTTCTGGTCGGGAGGGTCGCTGGACGACCTCTACGAACGCATCGGCAGCCAGCCCGCCGATCCTATGGCGTCGGTATTCTCCGCTGCGATGCGTGAATGGCGCCGCTCCGCGGCGCGCGGCCTGACGCAGGCAGGCGGATTGCGCGGCGGGCTGCAGCAGCGGATTGATCGCGTCATGCAGGTGACGCTGGGACGCGAGATGGAAACGCTGGAACGGTATGTGGCGTTCCTGGCCTCCGTCGGTTCCACGGCGCCGTTCGTCGGGCTGTTCGGGACGGTCTGGGGCATTATGAATTCTTTCCAGTCCATCGCCATGACAAAGCAGACAAGTCTCGCGGTCGTCGCCCCCGGGATTGCAGAAGCGCTGTTCGCAACGGCCCTTGGCCTTGTTGCCGCGATCCCCGCGACGGTCGCCTACAACAAAATCTCCACCGAGTTGGGCCGCTATGCTGGACGGCTGGAGGCGTTCGCCGGCGAGTTCAGCGCCATCCTGTCCCGCCAGCTCGAAGAAGAGGAGGGCTAGGCGATGGGAGCGTCTGTGGACGGCGGCGGCCGTTTCTTCGCCAGCGGCCACAAGTTTCGATATCGGGCGATGTCCGAGATCAACGTGACGCCGTTCGTCGATGTCATGCTGGTGCTTCTGATCGTCTTCATGGTCACTGCGCCCTTGCTGACGGTCGGCGTGCCGGTCGATCTGCCGAAAACCAAGGCGGCTTCGATCAACGATTCTGACGAACCGCTGGTTATCACGATCGACAGCAACGGCGCTGTTTTCGTCCAGGAAACCGAGTTGCCCTTGGACAAACTCGTGCCGCGGCTGCAGGCGATCACGGGATCGAACCCGGATATCCGCATCTTCGTGCGGGGCGACAAGGCAATCGACTATGGCCGGATCATGGAGGTCATGGGGACGGTCAGCGTCGCTGGTTTCCGCAAGGTTGCCCTGGTCGCCGAACTGCCGAATGACCCGAACTGACTGACGTCGGCTTAGAGGACCCAGGCTGGCAATGCGAACACCGCTGATCTATTCGATTGCGCTGCATATTGCGGTCGCGCTGATCGCGGCGTTCGGGCTACCGTCGCTGTCGGACCGGATAATCGAGCTGGCGCCGGTCATGGCAGTCTCGGTCGTGACCGACGAAGAACTGGGACCGCAAGAGCCCGAGCAGGTCGTGGCCGCCAAGCCGGAGCCG
>Ga0056115_1000057_pt1 | contig 62820 bp, 53 predicted proteins | sample WorMetOlspDAHAB1_FD_77007 | JGI IMG/M metagenome (GOLD analysis project Ga0056115, IMG submission 77007) | Marine gutless worms symbiont microbial communities from Max Planck institute for Marine Microbiology, Germany - Olavius sp. DAHAB.1 ...
GTTTTGATAGTTAATGAATATTCATTCATTTTATCTGGAGGTGGCTATGCCTAAAAAAATTAGAACCGCGGCGGTTATCGGCTCCGGGGTCATGGGCGGAGGTATTACAGCGCTGCTTGCCGCTGCAGGCGTCCAAACCTGGTTGCTGGATATTGTTCCCTTTGATTTGAAAAAAGAAGAAAAGAACGACCCGGTCGCCCGTAACCGTATTGTCAAAGCAGGACTGGATGCATTGCTGGGGTCAAATCCCGCGCTGTTGATGCAAAAAAAAGATGTTGCACGGATAACCATTGGTAATCTTGAAGACGATTTTGAAAAAATCGCGGAGGTGGATTGGATCATAGAAGTGGTCGTTGAAAATCTGCAGATCAAACGGGATTTGCTGCAGCGAATCGAAAAGGTGAGGACCAAAGGCACGATTGTTTCCTCAAACACTTCCGGGATTCCTTTACAGGCCATGTCCGACGGTTTGAGCGTTGAATTCAAACAGCATTTTTTAGGGACCCATTTTTTTAACCCCGTGCGCTATATGAAGTTGCTGGAAATCATTCCCGGCCGGGAAACATTGCCGGAAGTACTCGCGTTCATGGCCGATTACGGCGAAAGGATTCTAGGCAAAGGTATCGTGTGGGCCAAAGATACGCCGAATTTTGTCGGAAACCGCATCGGGGTTCAGGGCATGGTTAATGCCATCCAACTAATGGTTGATGACGGGATGACCATCCCTGAGGTGGATGCGCTTTTCGGGCCGGTGCTGGGCCGTCCCAAAACCGCCATGTTTAAAACAGCAGATCTTGTCGGCCTGGATATCCTGGCACATGTGGCAAAAAATACTTTTGACTTGGTGGAAACCGACGAGGCACGGGACAGTTTCGTGATGCCGCAATTCGTGAATACCATGATCGAGAAAAATTTGTTGGGCAAAAAGAGCCAGAGCGGATTTTATAAAACCGAATTGACGTCGGAATGGCAAAAAATCCGCAAGGTGATTGATCCGGTCACCCTCGAATACGCTGAATACGAAATGGCGACCTTTCCGTGTCTGGCAGACGCCAAAAAGGCCGAATCGCTGCCGCAAAAAATGCAGGCTGTCATATACGGTGATGATAAGGGCGCTCAGTTTGCCTGGAAAGCGGTGGCCGGCAATTTGATTTATGCCGCCAATCGCATACCGGAAATTTCGGATACGGTTGTCGAGATTGACAATGCCATGAAATGGGGATTCAATTTCGAGATGGGCCCCTTTGAGACCTGGGATGCCATCGGTCTGCAAAAATCAGTTGAAAGAATGGAAAGAGGCGGCATGGCAGTACCGGAAAACATTAAAAATATGTTGGCTGCCGGCTGCACGACCTTTTACAAGACTGAAAACGGTCAACGATCATATTACGATTTTACCAGTCAAACATACCGCAAACTGGCGATAAATTCGAATATTATTTCTCTGGCGGGGTTAAAATCCACCGGCAAGGTGGTTAAAGAAAATAATTCGGTTTCGCTGATAGATCTGGGTGATGATGTCTTTTGCCTGGAACTGCACACCAAAATGAATGCCTTAAACCAGGAAATTACCGAATTTTTGCCGGAAGTACTGGAAACCGTGGACGCCAATGCCGCCGGCTTGGTTATCGGTAATCAGGCAGGTGGTATGCCGGGAGCCTTCTCCGCCGGCGCAAACCTGGCCGATGTGTTTGCTGCCGCGAAGGAGAAGCGATTCGATGATCTTGATAAAATGATCGCGGGACTGCAATACGGATTACTGAACCTGCACTATGCACCTTTTCCGGTGGTGGCGGCGCCTTTTGGCCTGGCCCTGGGTGGTGGCTGTGAGCTTTGTCTGGCTGCCGACAAAATAGTTGCCCACGCCGAACTCTACATGGGACAGGTTGAAGTCGGAGTCGGGTTGGTGCCGGCCGGAGGCGGATGTTTAAATCTGTGGCGCAAGTTTCTGGAATCGGTTCCGGCGGCCGTAACGGGTATGGATCTGGCCAAATTTTTTATCCCGGTGTTTATGTCGATTGCCATGGCCAAGGTGTCCATGTCAGCGGCTGAGGCCCGGGCGAACGGGTTTTTGGGCCCGCGAGACCGAATCGTATCGAACCGTGACCATCTCATCGGCGAGGCCAAGAAAGATTTGCTGAAAATGGTGGATGAAGGCTATGCACCGCCGATTAAGCGCCAAATCAAGGTTCTGGGTCAGGCCGCCCAGGGCATGGTCGCCGCCCAGATTGCCGATATGGCCCACGGCGGGTTTGTGAGTGAGTATGATGCCTTTCTGGCCGCCAAGATCGCTTATATCATCAGCGGGGGGGATGTCAGAGACAACGCCGAGGTCGCCGATGATGTCATATTAACGCTTGAACGGGACACATTTATTGATCTGCTCAGGCAAGAGAAAACCCAGGACCGGATTGAACATATGCTCAAGGCCGGAAAACCCCTTAGGAATTAATCAGATTTTTGTGGGTGCGGACTTCGGCACGCATAGTCGAGTCACTTTTAGCCGCGAAAATACTGGAGGATATGAAAATGAGAGACGCATTTATCGTAACATCCATTCGAACCCCTGGTTGTAGAAGAAGCAAGGGGGCATTTAAAGATACACGGCCGGAGGATTTGCTGTCGTTTATTTTATCCACTGCGGTCGAAACAACGGGCAATTTGGCAAAAGAACAAGTTGAAGATATTATGATCGGCTGCTCATTCCCGGAGGCAGAGCAGGGGCTGAATGTCGGGCGCATTGCCGCTCAAATGGCCGGCTTTCCGGATGCAACCACCGGCGCCACCGTAAATCGATTCTGTTCGTCCGGATTGGAAGCTATCGCACTGGCTTCGCTCAGGGTTATGGCCGGCTGGTCGGATGTTGTTATCGGCGGCGGCTTGGAATCCATGACCTACGTTCCCATGGGCGGCAATTTACCCCGACCGCATCCGGAGTTTACCCGCCAGGGAGCCCAGGTTTACACCTCCATGGGCGTTACGGCCGAAAACGTAGCCAACCGCTACAACATCACCCGGGAGGCCCAGGATGAATTCGCTTTTCATTCCCAGATGAAGGCCGCCGAAGCCAAAAAGAAAGGATTGTTCAAAGAACTTATCCCGACACCGGCCACCCGATATGTTCCCCGGGAAGACGGAACTTTCAAACGAGAAACCTTTCTGCAGGATTTTGATGACGGCATCCGGGAGAGTACTACCCTGGAAGGCTTGGGCAACCTGCGTCCGGCCTTTGCGGCCAGCGGCAGCGTGACAGCCGGTAATTCCTCCCAGATGACCGACGGTGCCGCCGCCACGATAATCATGAGTGAAAACAAAGTAAAAGAACTTGGCGTTAAACCGATTGCCAGGTTTAAATATTATACAACTGTCGGCTGCCGGGCTGACGAAATGGGTGTCGGACCACGCTATGCGATTCCTAAACTGATGAAAATCGCCGGTATGGATTTAAAAGACATCGAATTGTTTGAAATCAATGAAGCGTTTGCGTCCCAGGCACTGTATAGTATCAATGAACTGGGCATCGACCTGACAAAGGTGAACATTCATGGCGGAGCGATTGCCCTGGGCCATCCCCTGGGATGCACCGGGGCTAAACTGTGTGCAACGCTTTTAAAAAATATGCAGGAACGGGGTGTAAAATACGGTGTTGAATCCATGTGCATCGGCGGCGGCATGGGGGCGGCGGCGTTGTTTGAGCTGTGCGAATAGAGCGTTTGGTAAAATAAACTTCCGAGATTATTTGGTGTTTGCATCTTTTTGGGTTATCAATAGCTTTTTAAGGTATGATCAAACGCTCTATGTTTTTTACTCTAACATTAAAACCCGAGTCCTTGCTGCAGGTCAGAGAACATTGGCTGTGCCTCTTACTTGTTGCCGGCCTGTTGGAGTGCTGGGCTACTGCAGGGGAGAGGATAAACCCCTTTAATACGATTTAGGGGAGGGGTTCATCCCCTCCCGCGGAGTTGCTATTGAGTTGCTTGATCTAAAGCTTCCGCAGTAATCTGAAGCAATACCATATCATTTCGCCACTCCATTCCCTGGAGACTGGTGAACTTAACCGGCTTGCCGTCTAATTTACATGTCCGGCATCCGGCATTCAAATCATCCGAGCGACGTTCTATAAATTCTTGCAGTATTTGCCCTTTCAGCCAGATCCCTTGTTGCAGGAATATCGGTCCCAATTCTTTGGCGACGATGTTCAGTAATTTAAGGGTGATTTTTGCAGATTGCGCTTGAAAAGGAGCCCCACTTTGTATATGGGACAATTGGTTGCGCATGGCTGCATAATATCCGCCGCTGCGCAATATGGCGCCCACCAGGCCCGGCATCGCACCGGATAGAGCCAGCGTCGATTCTTCAGCGACGATAGCCGCATTTATGTCGTCCACCACCTTGGCATTTAGAAAAATAGTTTGGATTCGTTGGGCCAGATAATCCTCGTGAATTCCCAATTGCTTGCAGAGCAGATCTTTTACAGTGGCACCCGTTTGGATATTTACACTGAAACCTTGCCCCAGCAATTGAAAGAAAAGCGGTATCAGTTTGGGTTTTACCTGCAGGCAGAGATGTCCACTTGAATTTCCTGTTGCAGTTTCAGCGGAATTCGATTGTGCGTTTTTTTCCATTGAAAACCTCATTAAGGTTGGGCCCGAGAATTATTCCCCTGAAGTGGTTTCAAATTATGCTTACCGAGGAAGAATAAGATGCATTTGCGGCTGAAAGCAGATTGACAGAAAAAATGGGGAGTCCCGCTAGCGGGCTCCCCAACAAGTTGTAATAATGATTCACCGCCGCTTAATAATTATGAACCTTGTCCAGATCTTCATCCGTTACTTCAAAGGTTATGTTATGCGGGGCCAGCGGTTCTTTCTGGAAATAATCCGGCAGCCGATCTTCTTTATTCGACAATCCCGCCGCCAGGTTAAATGCCCGTTCCTTTTTCAGCACGGATTTGCCCAACTCGGCGACATCGTCGGCGGTCAGATTTGCTCCGGCAAACCCATTAATTACGTCAAGCAGGGCCTGAAAGGTTTCCGGTTGATCCATAACGCAAAAGGCTATAAACAGACACATACCGGTTGAATCTACGGCGGCCGTGGTAATCTGGAGATCGCGCGATAACTCAACCTGGCCTTCGGGTTTCAACGGATCAACATCGCCGCCGACTTTCATAATGTTGGTGGCCACCGCGTAGCCGGCCGTATGATCTGCACCCATGGTGGTGGTTGCATAGGTCACGCCGATTCCCTGAACTGCCCGGGGATCGTAAGCCGGCATGGCCTGTTTCTTGACCACCGGCACTCTTTCGACACCGTATACCTGGCCGGTAACGGCTGCGCCGCTGCCGAGGATCCGACCCAGAGGCGTGCCTTGGCCGACTTCTTTCACCAGATTGATGGCCGCTTCAGCGTCGCCAAATTCTGCTACACCGCCTTCCATGGCCACCGCGATGGTGGCGCCCATTTCAATGGTATCCACTCCGTAATCGTCGTCAAGGCGATCGATTTGCGCAATCGCATCCAGATCATCGATGCCGCAGTTGCCCCCATGGGCCCACACAGTTTCATATTCGGGCTGTTTGGTCAAAAAGTTGCCGTTTTTGTCATAAAAAGTTCCGGAGCAGCGAATGACACATCCGCGATGACATCCATGAGTCGCCGAACCCTCGCCACCACGGGCGTTTTCCAGTTCGGCCTGGGTTTCACCGCTGATTTTGCCGGCACCTTCAAATTGGCCGGTTGAAAAATTTCTGGTCGGATAGCCACCGGCTTCGTTAATCACGTTGGTCAACACGTTGGTACCATAGGCCGGCAACCCTTCCCCGGTGACCGGGTGTTTCCTCAGGCCGGCCACAAACTCTTTGTTGGCGGCCTTAAATTTTTCAGGATCGGCTGGTGTCCGGGCCGGGCATCCGGCATCGTCGATCACGATTACCTTCACGCCTTTGGCGCCCATGACAGCGCCAACACCGCCGCGGCCGGCATGGCGAGTGGGTCTTTGTTCCATATCCGAAAACGCAATCGATGCAGCGGACATCTTCATCTCTCCAGCCGGGCCGATGGAGATGCAGTGGACTTTTTCACCGTATTCGGCTTTCATCTTGTCTACCAGATCGTAGTTACCGAGCATGCACAGGCTATTGTCTTCTTTGATGTCTGCGCCGTTTTTGTTGATGAAGACTTTATAGAGGGCTTTTTCTTTGGGCTTTCCCTCCAGGACGATGGCTGCATAGCCCAATCGGCCGAGCATCTGGGATGGCTGTCCGCCTGAGTTGGATTCCTTGATGCCGCCGGTCAGCGGGCTTTTGCAGCCGACTGAGATTCGACCGGACATGGCCGCCACCGAACCGCTCAACATTCCGGGAGCTATCACCAGTTTGTTGTCTTCACCAAGGGGATGACAAAGCGGGGGAACTTCGTTCGATACGATTCCCGAAGTCATGGCACGGCCGCCCAAACCGGCATAATCACCCAGGGGTTCCGTTTTGATCTGCGGGCCTCCATCGGCGCCCATGTTAATTCTCAGAATTTTGTCCATTGTTACCTCCTTGTTTAGTGGGGGTTATAAGTGCATTCAAAAACTAACGCCAAAGCTCATTGAATTGGTTTCAAATTTGGCTACGGCTAACAAAGCACCTCAATCTCTGTCATTATTCGTATTCCATCGTAATGTCAAGTAAAACCCCAAATAACAACTCCAGTTGTTCAGATTTGAACGGCTCTGGCTCACAGGTTTTTGAGGCGGAGAAATTATCCGTTTTCGGTTTCGAATGTTTTCATAAAATCGGCCAGGGACTCAACGGCTTCCATCGAAACGGAATTGTAAAGTGACGCCCGGCATCCGCCCACCGATCGGTGGCCTTTAAGACCTCCCAGTCCATTTTGCAGGGCCTGCTGGATAAATTGTTGCTCCAGTTTTTCATTCGGCAGCCGAAATGTGATATTCATCAATGAACGGCTGTCAGGCTCGGCCGTGGCGCGGAAAAATCCCCCGGTATCCATTAAATCATAGAGCAGGGCCGCTTTTTTTTGGTTTATGGCTGCCATCTTGGCGAGGCCGCCGACGGTTTCTTCCAACCACTTTAAAACCAGGTCCAGGGTGTAGATTGCAAAACAGGGGGGGGTGTTGTAGAGGGAATTTTTTACGGCATAGGTATCATACCGTAACATGGTCGGCAACGAATCCGGCACCAGATCCAGCATGTCCTGGCGGATCACAACCAGACATACCCCGGCCGGGCCCATATTTTTTTGGGCACCGGCATAAATCAGACCGAATTTTTGGTAATCGATGGGTTTGCTCATAATATCGGATGACATATCACAAATAATCGGTACCCCGTTTGTCTCCGGCAGTTCAGCCCAGCCGGTTCCTTTGATGGTGTTGTTGGAAGTTATGTGGACAAACACCGCACCTGCATTGAATTTGATATCCTGCGGAATGTATGAATAATTTTTATCCGCCGAAGATGCCACGACTTTTATGGTTTTACCCTGAATTTCGGCTTCTTTGATTGCTTTCGAGGACCAGGTGCCGGTGTCCACATAGTCGGCAAAACTATTTTGCACCAGAAAATTCATAGGGATCATGGCAAACTGCATACTAGCGCCGCCTTGGAGAAAAAGTATCTGAAATTGGTCGTCAAGACCCAGCAAACGTCTGGTTCGGGCAACGGCATCGTTGATAACGTCGTCAAATTGTCCGGATCGGTGACTGATCTCGGTGATGGACATGCCGGATCCGCTGAAGTCCAAAAAATCTTGCTGGATCTCCTCAAGAACGGGTAGCGGAAGGGCAGCAGGCCCCGGGTTAAAGTTGTAGATTCTGTTTGCCGTCATTTTTTCCCTCCATCTATAGCGGTTGTCATAAATATGTTCCGTTATGTTTAAAACACGCCTGATCTCTCATTTGTAAGGGCGGAGTAATTAGTACAGATCCGATTCCAGATGTCAAACTGATTTTTGAGCTATTGGTCATTAGGTTTTCATCAGAATCATTGACATATATAACAGTTTTACCCTAAACAGTAGTACAAATTGAGATGATGATTATTTTGAGATACCCTAAAATCAAGAGGATGGTTAGCCCAAGGAGAATTTGTAAGTCAATAAAATCCCAAATTTCAAGCACCAAAAAACAAATAAATCGCAAATCTCAATATTCAATGACCCAAATTCTCACTACAGCTGAATCAAACCGATTGGCAAATCTGAACTTTCCAATTATGACGCCATTGAAACTACTGTAGATGGTTGAGTTGCTTTGAATTTTGAATTTGGATCATTGGAATATGTTTGAGTATTAATATTTGGTGCTTGGATTTTACATGCTTGAATGACGTGGTTTTCGCAAACTTTTCACAATAAAAAAAGCAATTAAAATGAAAATTTACAACTATCCTTCCAAAACTGCTGAGAAAAAAGTTTCTGCCATTGTTAGCCGCGGGCTGTCCTTCAGCAAAAAAGACTATCAGATCGTAAACCGGATTCTTGAAGATGTCCGGCGCCGGGGAGATGAGGCCGTCATTGACTATGCCCGGCGTTTCGATGCGCCCCGAATGACACTTAAATCACTCAAGGTCTCAGCCAAAGAACTGAACGCGGCATCCGAGAAAGTCGACCGATCATTTGTCCGCGCTTTGAATCGAGCTGCGGAACAAATTGAAAATTTCCATCGGCAGCAGGTACGCCAATCCTGGATCGACACCCAAAGACCGGGCACCCTGCTGGGGCAGATGGTGAACCCGGTGGACGCGGTGGGGGTTTATGTGCCCGGCGCCAGAGGGGGTGAAACGCCCCTGGTGTCAACGGTATTGATGACAGCCATTCCGGCCAAAATCGCCGGTGTCGAAAACATCGTGATGGTGACACCGTCAACCAAAACGGGCGGGATAAATCCTCATTTATTGGTGGCCGCCAAAAAAGTGGGTATAAATAATATCTACAAAATCGGCAGCGCATGGGCCATTGCAGCCATGGCTTACGGAACCGATATCGTTCCGCGAGTGGATGTCATCGCAGGCCCCGGCAATATTTATGTAACCCTGGCTAAAAAAATCGTTTCCGGCACGGTTGGCATCGATATGATTGCCGGACCCAGCGAGGTCCTGGTGATTGCCGATGACAGCGCCAATGCCGAGTTTGCTGCTGCTGATCTGCTTGCCCAGGCCGAACACGATGTGCTCTCGTCAGCTATTCTGGTAACGGATTCGGGCAAATTCGCCAGACGGGTTGCCGCCGAAGTTGAAAAGCAGCTGGCCACGCTGCCGCGCCGCGCTATTGCACGGGAGTCCCTGAATCGATTTGGTGCCGTATTTGTGGTCAAAAATCATGCAGCCGCAATTGTTCTGGCCAATCGGATCGCACCCGAACACCTCGAGCTTCAAATTGACGATCCCTTTGAATACGTGGGACAGATCCGCAATGCCGGCGCAGTTTTTCTTGGACATTACACCCCTGAACCGATGGGAGATTACATGGCCGGACCCAATCATGTACTGCCCACCGCCGGAACGGCTCGATTTGCATCGGCGCTATCAGTAGATCACTTTGTTAAAACGAGCAGCATCATTCATTATTCAGCCACCGCCTTCAAACGGGAGGCTACTGATGTCATACGCCTGGCTGAAACAGAAGGACTGGATGCGCATGCCAGATCGATTAAGGTGAGATTGTAGACATGATCGTCCAGGGTTCGGGGTTCAATCTATTTCAGGGTTCCGAACCGACGAAATTTCATACGAAATTCAGAGTTTGAGGACTTTGCTTCAAAATCACCTTGAAGCCTTATCGCTGAACCGCCGACGGTTGAACCTTTTAACCTCGAAACCCTGTTGATATAATTTGATTTTCGGTGTATATGTGTAAGTAAATGAGCGATCAATATACAGGCCATAAAAAATCGGGACCGGATCATATCTGACCCCGATTTTTTTTGAGTGCCTCAAAAAAACATTAAATAATATTTTTGATAACTGAAAAATATAATGATTAAACACCTCAAATCTTCAATTTTCAATTAACGTTCCGGAGGTTTACCATTAAAGACGATAGTTTATTTGAACATAGCCTTAAAGCAGATTACGACGCATCGTCGCTGGAGGTACTGAAAGGCCTTGATCCGGTGCGGCGCAGACCCGGTATGTATACCGATACCAGTCGCCCCAATCATCTGGCCCAGGAAGTCATCGACAACTCGGTCGACGAGGCCATCGCCGGATTTGCCAAAAAAATCAGTGTCGTTTTCCACGAGGATGGATCGCTGGAGGTCAGTGATGACGGCCGTGGCATGCCGATCGACCAGCACCCCGACGAAAAAATGACCGGGGTTGAGGTCATCATGACCAAACTGCACGCCGGCGCCAAGTTCGACCACAAAAACTACCGGTTTTCAGGCGGACTGCATGGTGTTGGCGTGTCGGTCGTCAATGCGCTGTCTGCCCGGCTTGAGGTGGAAATCAAACGCGGCGGCAGCAAATACGCCATTTCTTTCAACAGCGGTAAAAAGGCATCCAAACTGATAAAGATCGGAACGGTTGGAATACGCAATACCGGTTCGATGGTCCGCTTCTGGCCTGATGAGCAATATTTTGACAGCGTTAAAATCTCCTTGACCAGGTTGAAACACGTCATGCGCGCCAAAGCCGTTCTCTGCCCGGGCCTCACAGTCTCCTTCACCAATAAACTCACCGGTGAGACAGATTCATGGTATTTCGAGGATGGCCTGAGAGACTATCTGCTTGAAAACCTTTCAGATTACGAGCGAATTCCGCAAGCGCCCTTTGTCGGTGATCATGACGGCAAGGAGGAGGGCGTAAGCTGGGCGATCATCTGGCTGCCGGATGCCGGACAGTTGATTGCCGAGAGTTATGTCAACCTGATTCCAACTCCCCAAGGCGGAACGCACGTAAATGGCTTCCGCAGCGGCCTTCTGGCGGCGGTCAAAGAGTTTTGCGAATTCCGTAATCTGATTCCCAGAGGTATCAAACTGGCGCCGGACGATATCTGGGACAAATGCAGCTATGTTCTGTCGGCCAAGATGAACAATCCGCAGTTCTCGGGGCAGACCAAAGAGCGTCTGGGCTCCCGGCAATGTGCAACGTTTGTTTCGAATGCGACCAGAGATGCCTTTGCCTTGTGGCTCAATCATCACACAGCGGCCGGCGAACAACTGGCGGAAATGGCGATCGAAAACGCCCGCAAGCGGCTGAAGGCCGTTAAGAAGGTCGTGCGAAAAAAAATTGGCAGCGGCCCGACTCTGCCCGGCAAACTTGCGGATTGTATATCCCAGAATTCTGCTGAAAGTGAGCTTTTTCTGGTAGAAGGAGACTCAGCAGGCGGATCTGCTAAACAGGCACGCGACAAACAAACCCAGGCTGTGCTTCCGCTGCGGGGTAAAATTCTGAATACATGGGAAGTGGAAACCGCCGCCATTTTAAAATCAAATGAGATCCATGATATCGCGGTTGCAATCGGTGTTGATCCGGGTATTGCGGATCTTTCAGGACTGCGCTATCGCAAGATAATAATTTTAGCCGATGCCGACTCAGACGGACTTCACATTGCATCGCTGCTCTGTGCGTTATTTCTGAGACATTTCAGGCCGCTGGTTCAAGCGGGCAATATTTTCGTTGCCATGCCGCCGTTGTATCGAATCGATCAAGGCAAAAAGGTTTATTATGCCCTCGACGAATATGAAAAGGATGCGATTTTAAAACGGCTGAACGATTCATCAAAAAAGGCCAAGCCCAATGTTCAGCGGTTTAAGGGGCTTGGGGAAATGAATCCGAGCCAGTTGCGCGAGACGACTATCCTCCCCGATTCGCGACGATTGATCCAGCTTACCCTCGATGAGGAGCAGAAGATTTTCCGGACCATGGATATGCTGCTGGCAAAAAAAAGATCCAAGGACCGTAAACAGTGGCTTGAAAAAGAAGGTGATCTGGCCGATCAGGAAGTGATTTAGAAAAAATCGTTCAAAGGTTCAGAGGTTCAAAGTTCAAAGTTTGAATGAGCAGAACCAAGCGAGCCGCTGAATATTGAAGTTCAAAGAACCATCCGGACTGAGTAACCAGGACTGAGGACTTAGGTTAAAAGATTTGGGACAATCGTCATAGCCACTCCCCTGTATTAAGAATATAACATTTTTTTATTTAGACAGAGCGAAGCGATTCAATTAACCTTGAACCATTGAACGCTGAACCTCTGAACCTAGTATTGGAGTATAGTACTATGTCCGTAGACGAAGTCATCTCCTATGAAGGTATCGAGCAGCTTTCGCTGGATGCCTTTGTAAAACCGTCTTATTTGAACTATGCCATGTACGTTATCATGGACCGGGCCCTGCCGTTTATTGGCGATGGCTTCAAACCGGTTCAACGACGGATTGTGTATGCCATGAGTGAACTGGGGCTGCGCGCGACCGCCAAACACAAAAAGTCGGCTCGCACCGTTGGGGACGTCCTGGGCAAATTCCACCCGCATGGCGACAGTGCTTGTTACGAGGCCATGGTGCTGATGGCCCAGGACTTTTCGTATCGCTATCCACTCGTCGACGGACAGGGCAATTGGGGATCCAACTCATCGCCTAAGGAATTTGCGGCCATGCGCTACACCGAGGCACGCCTGTCAGCTTATGCCGATAGTTTTCTGGCCGAGCTTTCAATGGGAACCGTCGACTGGGTACCGAATTTCGATGGAACACTCAGCGAGCCGCGCATGCTGCCTGTCCGGCTGCCCAACGTCATTTTAAATGGCGCAACCGGTATTGCCGTCGGTATGGCAACCGACATTCCACCCCATAATCTCAATGAAATCGTTGATGCCTGCATATCCCTGATCGATTCGCCCAAATCCACGGTAGAGGATATTTGCCAGATCATAAAGGGGCCCGATTTCCCGACGGGAGCGGAAATAATCACCCCCCGAGAAGAAATTATAAATATTTATCGAACCGGCCAAGGCATCATTCGAATGCGGGCGACTTATGAAAACGAAAATGGGGATATTATTATCACTTCGCTTCCCTATCAAGTCTCATCGTCCCGGGTGATTGAGCAGGTGGCGGCACAGATGAGAGACAAGAAGCTATCCATGGTTTCGGACATACGCGACTTGTCCGACCAAGACGAACCCACCCGCCTGATGATTATGCCGCGCTCCAATCGGGTGGATAAAGACGCCTTGATCAGTCATCTTTTTGCAACGACCGATCTTGAGAAAAGTCACAAAATCAACATGACGGTTATCGGGCTAAATCGCAAGCCGCAAACGCTGGGGCTTTTGGAGATACTCCAGCAATGGCTTAAATATCGCAGACAAACGATCGTCCGGCGACTTGAATTTCGTTTAAATAAAATTAATGAGCGTCTGCACATCCTTGCCGGCTTATTGATCGCGTATTTAAATCTCGACGAAGTTATCCGAATTATTCGCGAAAGTGATGAACCCAAACCGGTCTTGATGAAACAATTCGTCCTTACCGATACCCAGGCTGAGGCTATTCTGCAGATACGGCTGCGCCAACTGGCCAAACTTGAAGAAATCAAAATCAAAAAAGACAAGCATGAACTTGAAAAAGAAAAAGAATGGATCGAGAAAACGCTGGCGTCGAATCAGCGCCTGAAAACGCTGATGAAAAAAGAACTCAGACAGGACGCCCAAAAATACGGCGATGACCGTAAAACCCTGATCGTCGAACGCAAGGAGGCCCAGGCAATCAGGGAAGTCGAACTCGCACCGACCGAACCCGTAACCGTCGTGCTGTCCTCGGGCGGCTGGGTGCGTGCGGCCAAAGGACACGAAATTGATGCCGCCAATCTCAACTATAAAGCGGGCGATGAATTTTTAAGCGCCGCTCGCGGTAAAACCATTTATCCGGCAATTTTTGTTGATACCCGAGGAAGGTCCTATTCGCTGCCATCGCACAACCTGCCTTCGGCCAGGGGGCAGGGTGAGCCGTTGACCGGAAAGCTGACACCTTCGGACGGAGCCCGGTTTATGGCGGTTTTGATGGGCCCGCCGGACCGCCGGGTGCTTCTTGCCAGTGATGCGGGATATGGATTTGTGACCGAAATTTCCAATCTGGTGACGAAAAATACCAAAGGTAAGGCAATGCTTTCGGTCAGCGGGGCTTCTGAGCCGCTGTCACCCATATATGTTAATAATTATGAGACAGACTATTTGGCTGCGATCACCACGGAAGGTCACATGCTGGTGATTGCACTCAAGGTTCTGCCGGAGCTTCCCAAGGGCAAAGGGAACAAAATTATTCAAATTCCGCCCGCCAGGCTCAGAAAACGGGAGGAATATGTAAAACTGATGGAACTTATACCGGAAGGCGCGGCGATCAAGATCCATGCCGGCAAACAATCGGTGCGTTTTTCACCAGGAAATATTTCGGCATTTGTCGGCGATCGCGGACGGCGAGGTAAAAAACTGCCGCGGGGCTTTCGCAAAGCGGATCGGATCGAAATCATTGCCGAGTAACCTGGCCGCGCTTTCTGGCGGGTAAAATTAGGCGGCCGGTGGTTAGCTGGACCTAAAGAACCAATTTTATTTGACATATGCCTTTTTTTTCTATACCCTGACAAGTATACTGAAGGTACGGTCCCATTGCGTTCAATACCGGAAGGAAATATTAATCAGGTACTTAGATGGTTAATGTTTGAAAGTTCCACAAGTCTACTCGTATATTAACTATACTCCCGTAACATTAATTTAAAAGGAAAAACTGTGGAGTTCAATGTGAAATCCCGGGAACGTTTGTGGATAGTCTTAGTTGCAGGTATTGTTGGATTGGTCGTCATCGTTGTCGCTGGCTATTTTGTCTGGAATTTATTCCAGGTGGATGAGGTGAAGCCGAAGGCGGTTCCCAAAGCCGAATTGCCTCGGATGGCTAATCTACCTCCGAAGAAAGAGGCGATTCCAGCCCCCCCGCCTCCGTCGTACACACCTGATGCCCCGGCGCTGGAAAAAGTACGCCAGGCCTTGCGGAATGGTATCTCCCCCGAAGATGCCCTGGCCATGGCCAAATCGTTGCCGGAAAGCCCTGAGCGGGCGGATGCGGCATTTCTCTTGCTGGAGTTTGCAGCTGACAGCGGGGATGCTGAAGGAGCGCTGGCGGTCGCCCGCTATTATGATCCGACCGATAATGAGCCCAGCGGTACCATTCGGAAAAGCCCGGAATCCGCCTACGATTGGTATACGGAGGCCCTGGCAGGCGGGCAGGAAAATGCCAAAACCCGACTGGTTCAACTTCGCACCTGGGTTGAGGAGCAGGCCACCCAGGGTTCTTTCGAAGCGCGTGAATTATTGAAAACCTGGCGTTGAATCAATAAAGCTGAAAGGATGGACAATGCTGGCTTGTAAACTTATCCGAATTAAATCAGGTTTAGCGGCAATGATCGGTATGACTTGTCTGATGCTGGTATGGGTTGATGCGATCCCGGCCCAAAAGTGTAAGCCCTTGCTCATTCCCGGTAAGCGTTCCATTTTTCAACAGGTTATTACGCATCCCGGAGCAAATCTATATGCATCCGCCAGCCAATCGGCGCCGATATCGGAGGCAAGAATTAAACCTTTCACCGTTTATTATGTGTATGAACGAACTTCAGCCGGTGATACGGATTGGTTAAAGGTCGGGCTGTCGAGCAATTGTGAGGTAATCGGCTGGGTCAAGGAAGACAAAATTTCCGAATGGCGGCAGGCCTTGACCCTGGTTTTCACCGAGCGTCAGGGCCGCCAGCCGGTTCTTTTCTTCAAAGATCTGGAGTCTCTCGATCTGGTCGCCGGCTCGGCATCGCCCAGCGAGGAAGCCATGCAACTGTCTTCTCAATTCGATGCTATCCGGTTGGAAAACTCTTCGCCGCCCGAGAATTTTCCGATTCTGGCGATGGAACCATCCGAGGAAGCGGTTTCCCGAAAACGCTTCTACCTGATGCCTATTTTTCAGACCGTGGAGCTCTTTGAAGGGGTCAAGTTTCTTGAGCTTGCATCGATTGATCCGGGGAGTTGGCAGCTGCCGGAAGAATCGGAGTTGCGAACCAGCATTGTATTTGTTATCGATACCACCATCTCGATGAAACCCTATATTGATCGCACCCGGGAGGCTGTACGCAATATATATGGCGCCATCCAAGAGGCCGGATTGTCGGACAAAGTCGCATTTGGACTCGTTGCTTTTCGCAGCAGCACGGAAAAAACACCGGGCCTTGATTATGTCAGTAAGGTTTTGTCGGACCTGAGGGATGGCCGGCAGCGCGTCGAATTCGAGAACGCTCTGGCATCTACTGAAGAAGCTAAGGTTTCGTCCCATTCCTTTAACGAAGATGCATTTGCCGGCCTTAAAACGGCTCTCGATAAATTGAATTGGACACCGTATCAGTCTCGGATCATGCTCCTGATTACAGATGCCGGTCCCATCCGCAATGACGACCCTTATTCGACGACCGGGATGAATGAAGCGGAAATCGCCGATATGGCAGCTGCCAAAGGCGTCAGAACTTTTGTGCTCCATCTAAGGACCCCTTTGGCCGAAAAACTTAACAACGTTAACTACGCCGAGGCCCGATATCGGGCACTGACCGGCCAATCCGATTCAGCTATCGGTGACCTCTATCTGCCCATCGATGCAAGTGATACCCGGTCCGGCGTAAAAACTTTCGGGCGCGTGGTTGAAGGCGTTGGGGCCCAGATGGTACGGCTCGTCAAAGCTGCCAGTACCGGTGAACGTTTGCAGATGCCTGAACAGCCGTCGTCCGGAACCGGTGGTGTTGTAGCGGAGGCCGAATGCAAGGCAGCCATTCTGGGCTATGCGATGCAGCTGGAGTTTTTGGGACGACGCGGAAAAGTTCAGGCGCCCCAGGTGGTAACTTCCTGGGTATCAGATATGGATCTGGTGCGGCCGGATACACCTTCTTTTAAAGTAACCGTTCTGCTTAATAAAAATCAGCTCAGCGACCTGTATCAACGCCTACGGGTGATATTAGACCAGGCCCAACGAACCAAGCGTACCGGCGCCCGGGATTTTTTCCAGGGCATCCTGTCGGCGGCTGCTCAAATCTCACGGGACCCGACCCAGTTTAGCCTGAAGCCCAACCAGAATTTGGGACAACTGGGATTACTCGGCGAATTCCTGGATGATCTTCCTTACCGCAGCAGCATTATGCGTCTGACTGAAGAAGACTGGTACCGCATGAGTGTCGGGGAACAGCAGGCTCTGGTGGACGATATAAAATCCAAGGTCAGACGATACCGGCAATACAATAACGATGTCTCCAATTGGGTCAGTTTCGGTTCTCCTGATCCCGGCGACAGCGTCTATCGGGTGCCATTGAGCATGATGCCCTAGTTTGGCCGACACTATTTATATTTTTCATAGATTGGAGAGATTTTATTTTTCCCCTTACTAGCTGATGTCAATTAAATCCCAAATAACAAAACTCAAATTCCAAACAAATCACAATACTCAATGAATCAAATTCCAAACTTGTTTGGATCATTGGGGATTGGAAATTGGATATTATTTATGATTAGTTTTTTGGTGCTTGTTATTTGCTCAATATATAGACTAAACTTGTAGTTAATCCGCAAGGTTCAATAAACACAAGACCAACTACTAAATAAGCTTCAATAGGAGGGTGTTGTTGCCAGGCCAAAAGAGCAAAAAAACGAATAAAGCCGGAAATAAAAAAACCGCAGCCATCAATGGTGAAGATGGTAAAAAAGCGCGGATCGTTTTCCAACTCAACAGCGTTACCAAAAATTGGTCTGGCGAAGACGGCTTTGAGTTAACCGTGCCGGAATTGATTATTCGCCAGGGAGAACAAGTGGCCCTGGTGGGTTTCAGCGGCTGCGGCAAGAGCACCTTGCTGGACTTGCTGGCCATGATTTTGCAGCCGGATAGCGCCACTGAATTTGTATTTTTTACCGCCAAGAATAAGCGCTTGGACGTAGCGGATACCTGGAAACGAAAAAAATTAGACGGACTGGCCCAGGCCCGCATGCGCTATATCGGCTATGTTCTGCAGACCGGCGGCTTGCTGCCGTTTCTATCCGTTTATGACAATATTGCCTTAAGCCGCTATGGACTCGACCTCCAGGAGCAGGATGCGGTTAAGTCGGTAGCAGAACAACTGGGCATCGACCGCCACCTGAAGAAATTCCCTGCCCAGCTCTCTGTGGGCGAACGGCAGCGAGTTTCAATTGCCAGGGCGATGGCCCACGAGCCGTCGGTCGTCATTGCCGATGAACCCACCGCTTCCCTTGATCCAATCAACGCCGAGGAAATCATGGGGCTTTTTACGCGCCTGACCGAGGAAAAAGGCGTAACCCTTGTCGTTGCAACCCACGAGTGGGACCGTGTGGAAGAACTCGGATTCAGGAGTGTCAAATTCAATTTGGAAAAAGACAAGACCAAAGGATTTGTGAGAGCCAGGGTGTCGGGATGATCGGAATGTCGAATGACGATTGACGAATGACTAATGAATGATGTCGCTTCGCTCCTTCAATTATAAATGGCTATGAATATTCCATTTATAATTGTGGGAGCGGTTTTCAACCGCGATTTTCTCGGTCCTGCAGATACTTAATCAATGAATTTTCATACGAGGATTTGGCACATCAACTTCCTGACACCTGAAACCTGAACCCTATAAACTGCTTAGGAACTGGCTTGATACTTTAAATGCAAATGCACGGTCTAAAAACTATAATTCGTTTATCATTGCGTGATTATTCCCATGAGCGGCTGTTGTCGGCCTGTACGATATTGGGGCTGGCTGCGGTTTTGGCACCGCTGCTGGTTTTGTTCGGCGTCAAAAGCGGAATTATCAATACCATGGTGGATCGTCTGATCCAGGATCCAAGAAATCTTGAAATTTCGCCGGTGGGAAGCGGCCGCTATAGCCAAGATTGGTTTGCTGAGGCGGGCAAACGCCCGGGAGTCGCGTTCATCATCCCCCAGACGCGCTCGATCGCAGCCAACATGATTCTCTATCACGATGTTTCGGGCAAGCCGCGAACTCTGGCGGTAGATCTCATCCCCACGGGCACGGGGGACCCACTAATTCAAAAATGGGGCAAGCTGCCGGAGCAAAATAATGCCGTTGTCCTCTCAGCCTCGGTGGCCCGCAAGTTGAAAGTCAAGGCCGGACAGGAAATCGAGGGCCGGGTCGGCCGGTCCGTGCAGGGCCGCAAAGAACAGGTTACAGTGGATTTAAAAGTTATTTCCATTTTACCCCTCCCGGCCTATCCCAGAGACGCTGCTTTTGTGCGACTGGCACTGCTGGAGGCCACCGAAGACTATCGCGACGGCTTCAGTTCGCCGATTTTCGGCTGGCCGGGCAAATCACGCCCATCCCGGGCCAAAGAATATCCAAGTTTTCGCCTTTACGCGCATTCGATTTATGATGTTGCCGCTTTGCGTGATTGGTTGACCGCACAGGAGTTGGAGATCTACACGCGGGTTGAAGAGATTGAAGTCATCCAGAGCCTTGATCGCTCCTATAGTCTTATTTTTCGCTTGATCTCCTTTGTTGCGGTTTGCGGCTATTTTGCCTCGATGGCGAGCAACATTCTGGCCAATGTCAACCGCAAAAGCCGCCACCTGGGCATTACGCGGCTGATCGGTTTTTCGACACGCAGCATTATGTGGTATCCGGTTGTTCAGTCGGTTACCACAGCTATGCTGGGCACCGCACTGGCGGCGAGCCTTTATTTCGCCTCCCAAATAACCATCAACAGACTTTTTGCCAAATACCTGGCGGAGGGCGAGTATGTCTGCCGGTTGTCGCTGGCACACTTGATGATTGCGCTGGCTCTGACGGTATTGTTGTCGATTCTCGCCTCGGGTTATGCTGCGTTTCGGGTTGCGAAAATCGAGCCATCAAAGGTCATCCGTGATGTCTAATGCAATAAATTCTATAGGTCCCGCCGATAAGGCCGCCGTCCACATTGCGGCCGCCAAATTGCAGCGGCACCCGATGACTAGTCTGATCAAATATTTATTTTTCCCGGCGGCAATCCTGATCATTGGATTGATCCTGGTAATGTCCGCCCGGACCGCATCGGCTCAGGAGTGTCCATCGCCAAACACCAAACGCCTTTCTCAAACCCCCATCATCAGGGACATGGTAAACCCGACGCCATTTGAGGGCGATTTTGAACTGCCGATGCCCTGCGGGGGTAAATTGATTTTGCGGCCGGTATGTGTTAGCGCAAAATCCTACCTGGGGGACCAGCAGCTCCAACTCGGCTGTGAAAATTGCGGCAGACCGGACCAGAGTTTCATGGAAGGCAAGCGTATAGCGACCCTGGCCGGCGCATTCTCGCTCGAAGATCTACCTGGGTCCTGGCAGGCCAAATTACGCGATCTCAACAGCCGGGGAAACGGCCGATGTTCACGGCCGGATGATAAACAGTCCCATAGCTTATATTACTTCATCGGTAAATACGAGATTTCAACCTTTCAGTGGAAGGCTATCATGGATGGCGTCTGCCCGGGATGGGATATTCGTTTTACCTCTGACGATCCCCGACCGAAAACGAATGTTTCCTGGTTTGAAGCCGTCTCGTTTACCCAGCGTTTCACGGAATGGTTACTCAAAAACAGACCGGATTCACTGCCCGAATTTGATGTCGGTCGCATCGGCTATATTCGACTGCCGACCGAAGCAGAATGGGAATATGCAGCACGGGGCGGACATCTGGTAACCGAATCCGATCTTAATCGGGAAGACTTTTTCCCTCTAAAAGGCCTGACCTACTCTGACTATGCCGTTTTCACCGGGGCGGATACGGCCAAACCCACGGAAAAATTAGCCTGGATCGGTTCCAGGTGTGCCAACCCGCTGGGCCTTTTTGATACCGCCGGAAATGCAGCTGAAATGTTGTTAGACCCCTTTCGGTTCTCGATTGACTCGCGTCTGCACGGAGCAGCCGGCGGATTCCTTGTCAAGGGGGGCAGTTATCGCAAGCGTATGTCGGAAATTATGCCGGGGCGACGTGAAGAGATGCCGTATTTTTTGAAGGACGGTGCCTTTCGCAGTACCGATTTAGGCTTTCGGGTCGTGCTTTCGGGTATCGTCAATCCGCATAATCGGAATAATGCCCTGCAACAACAATGGCTTGATGTCGCGCGGTCCGAGCGACGGCCCGACGACGCGATCGTACTGGATCCCAACCGTGATATGGTCGGCGAAATCGAGCGTCTTATCGCCCGTACCAAGGATGAAGTCGAACAGAAAAATCTCTTTCTGATCAAAGAATTTATCAGAAAGTCAGGTGATGAGATCGCCGAGCAGAAAGCGGGAGGGATCGAGGCGGTTATCTGGAAAGCCTTGTTTGCAACAGAATCGATCCACAAGTTTGCTTTTCAATGCAAACAAATGAAAAATGAACTTGAGGACCTCAAGACGCTGGAAACACAGGCGTTGCCGGAGTCGGAAATGGAGTCGCTGAATGCGAATCTGGCAAGCTTAAGGGAACAAATTCGCTCCTGCAATGCGGCTGTCGATTTTTTTGTGCACACCTATTTAGACAGTATCGCCAAGAGTCATGAGTTCTCTGAAAACTCCGTTGAGCGTCAATTTAAAGTTTTATTTCAGAGCCCTCATCTGGCAAAGAAATTCAAAGTGAAACTGGAAAACCAACTGAGTATCATCAAAAAGCACATTACGCTATATCTTAACCATCCTGACGAAATTAATTTCGCAATTATAAAAGAAGACATCGTTAGCAGTTATTAATCTGAAAATATTAAGGACAGCCAGTGTATTTCCTAAGTCCATCGATTCCTAAATACGCTAGCGTAATTATTCACTCAGGACTTAGTGCTGAGTGAGCAATATTAATGAACCTCAATCCAAATATACGTAACTGTAATTGCGAATCGAAGCACTAAGGAATCAAACCGCCCTTGTTTATTGTTTCTCATCACGTACTTAAAATCTTGGCGGCGTTGGTCTGGTACGTCGGCGGCATTGTTCTTTTGATTAAGGGCGGCGGTTTACTGTTGGAGGCCGAATTACTTCAACCGGATAAGCACTGGCCGTGGACTGCAGCAATTGCCGCTCTGCTGATCGGTGGCATCAAGGCCAAATTGGTATTCAGTAAAAGCTGCCGAAAAAATCTGGATAGAATTGCCGCTTTGGATCAAGCTAAAATCTGGCAGTTTTTCAGGCCTGTTTTCTTTTTGTTTTTATTATTGATGATTCTGATCGGTGCGGCCTTATCTCGCCTATCTCACGGAAATTATCAGTTCTTACTCGGCGTTGCTGCCCTGGATCTTACCATCGCCATTGCGTTGTTTGGCAGTAGTTATGTCTTCTGGCAGCGGACTGCTCCCGTCGAATAACATATCCTAGCTGAGCAAGAGCCCGATAAAGGTTGTAGATATTTATTTTTGTAAACTGATAAAACGGGTAAGATTTAAGCACCGCCGGAGTTTTTTTAATTCAAGAAATGCAGTCTAGTGCTGATATATGTGAACATGTGCTAGTTGCCAAGCCGTCACCCTAACGCTTATAAGACCTACTACGGCCATTGCAGCCGCCTGCTGGTAAAAAGAGGCAGCTATGTCAAACAGGGTCAGACTATTGCCGGGTGGGCCGGACCGGTCAGGCCACCGGTCCACATGTGCACGATGAAATTCGCATCAACGGCAAACCCGTGAACCCCAATAGCATAAAATCCGCCAAAGGCGCCCCCCCTGTCTTCCGACCAGCGCACCAGGTTTGAAAATTTGGTGCAGACACACCTGCTAACGATGGGGGATTATCTGTACTCTGAATTATAGCTTACACACTTTGCGAAAATGATATCCGTGAATAGCGAGGGTAACCGCCAGCGGCAGCAACTTTGGACAGCGGCACAGGGTCCAGACGACCAGGTTCCAATACTGGATGCGTTCCTTGCCGAAAATGCCGATTCTGATCGAGGTGCGAAAAAAAGCCAGAAAGCGCTGGAGATCCAATTTTATAGAAATTTTAGGCGCTTTATATTCTCTTAAAAATGTCTTGATCCGTTTGTAATAGGGGCGGGGTCGGTAGATGTTGTTTAATATTTTTTCATATCCTTTGAGTAGTTGATGCATGTCCATTTTCGGAATAATGTTGGTGGTGCCGTCGACGTTGTCGCCTGAAAGCAGGCCGCTCAGCCGGCCCTCTTTTTTCAGCCGTTCATAAAGCTTGGTACCCGGCGGCGCCTGAAGCAGCCCCACCATGGCGGTAACAATGCCGCTATTTTGAATAAAATCAATCTGTCTTTGAAATATTGAAGGGCCGTCAGAGTCAAAACCGACAATAAATCCGCCCTGCACCTGCAACCCCGTACGCTGAATGCTTTTGACGCTCTCGATCAGGTTGCGGTTTTTATTTTGTTTTTTATTGCATTCCGCCAGACTTTCTTCATCAGGTGTCTCGATGCCGATAAAAACGGTATCAAATCCAGCTTCCACCATCGTGTGCATCAGATCCTCGTTGTCAGCCAGATTGATTGAGGCTTCCGTATTGAACAAGAATCCCTTTTTATCTTTCTGCCAATCAATAAGCGCCGGCAACAGCAATTTCATGAGGTATCTTTTGTTGCCGATGAAATTGTCATCGACAAAGAAAACCTGCCCCCGCCATCCGCGATTGTATAAATTGTCCAATTCGGCAATGATCTGATCCGCGGTTTTAATGCGCGGCCGGTGCCCGAATAGCGCGGTGACATTGCAAAAATCACAATTAAACGGGCATCCGCGGGAAAACTGGATGCTCATTGATGCGTATCGTTTCAGGTTGATCAGCTCCCACATCGGAATGGGTGTTTGCTGTATATCGGCATACTCAGGTGTCGTATAGATACGCTGGAGGTTGCCGTGTTGATAATCTGCCAGAAAAGCGGGCAGGGTCAGCTCGGCTTCATTCAGCACAAAATGATCGACTTCGTCGAACTGCTCGTACTCACTGGTGAAAAGCGGGCCACCGGCAACCACCTTGAGACCGGCTTCTTTGCAGCGCGCGATGGTCTGCTGGGCTGATTTGCGCTGGACAACCATGGCACCGATAAAGGCGCAATCCGCCCAGGCCAGATCTTCGTTGCTGAGCTTTTCGACGTTCAGATCAATCAAGCGCTTGGACCATTCGGCCGGCATCATGGATCCTACCGTTAACAAGCCCAACGGAGGAAATGCAGACTTTTTGTGAATAAATTTGAGTGAGTGTCTAAAACTCCAGAAAGTATCCGGAAATGAGGGGTAGATTAATAGCGCACGCATGAGTTTGCCTTTTTCAATATCGAAATATACTCACCAGTTTCAAATGGGCCAATATGTTTTATTCTGATCGGTTATTGCTTTTTCCGGGGCCGCGCAATTAAGGCCCACCCGGAGACAAACAGGGGCACTAATTTAATAAACTAAAAGCGCCCATTAAATCAACAGCAAATTTTAAGTTTTGAAACGCTCAATTCAGGATCCGGCTTTTTGTTTCAGTCCCGGGTACTTTTTCCCAAGAGATTTTCTATTTCCGTGAGCGGTCTTCTTTTTTTTAGCCGACCAGCCTTTTACCTTTTGGAGGGCCTGGGCATGAAGCTTCTGAAAATCGCCCCTGCGATTATCTTCAATCGCTTTTTTGGATCTGGCATCGGCAACAATCGCCCGACCAACCGGAGTTCGGGTAATCAAGGTTGTCCAGCCTTCATGTGCACCGATGCCGCCAAATGACACATCGGCATACTCGGCTGAATAATCCGGACAAAAGTAGCAGGCAAAACGTTTCATGAACTCGAGCTCATCGAGCATCATCTTTTTTTCCTCGCCGCTGTTAAGATGAATGATGAGATCTTCTTTAATATTAATTTTTTTGACATCTTTAAAATTAAATCCGCCGATTTTCGCGATCTTATCCTGGTGCTTCTTGCCGAATACATAATTGCCCGAGCAGAACAGACCCAAACAGAATTTAATGGTATCAGACGGAATAACGTTGAGGATCTGCATCCGGCGGACCGATTTTATCTGACAGGGAGTACCGACAAACGCAACGCGTTGCAGCCCTTTTTGAATTAATGGTTCAAATTCTCTAATCTGGGAATAGGTTAAATAATAATCGCTGAAGTTTTTCATGCCGTGCGATGTATCGAAAAAAAAGCCGGCTGCTTCAAGGATATCTTCCGGCGACACGGCTAAAAACGGTTCACGCTGGAATGGGGCGGATGATTTGGTCACGATCGCGCCGTCGATTTTTCCGGTTCCAAATAAATGCAGCAGCAGGGCCGTCACCGCACCACCGTCGGTCGCTTTTTGGCGAACATGGGGATCGGTTGCGCGCACGATTCCGGTTTCGATAATTCTGCCGATGGGCGGGTTCCAGTCCAGCCTGATTTTGGTTTCCTCATCCAACTCATCTATTTCCGGGCAAATGGAATGGCACAGGCCGCATTCAATGCACTTATCTTGATCCCCATATCTGGGTTTACCTTCCGTATCCAAGTCCAGGGCGCCATAGTTGACCGCCGTACAAAATGTCACGCATCCTCCACAACGATGGCAAAGCCCCGGCTTTTGAACATCTTCAATCAGGTCGTGAAATGTTTTCATTACCCCTCCGGGAATGGCGAATGACGATTGTCGAATGTCGAATTGTGGAATCGCTTCGCTCAGTCCTTTTTGTAAGATCTTATATTCAGCATTTAATATTTATATCTTTTCATAAACAATCGTTTAATAAAATTAAAATCGACAGCATTCCTTCATTCTTTATTCGTCAATCGACATTCGTCATTCCTCAGCTAAACGTTGTCTCAAACGATGTTTCTTCCCTCAAGCATGAGGTCAACATGGCCATAATCTGTGAGGTATCAAATCCTTTGAGATGCAGGGCGCCGGATCTGCAGGATGCCACACACAGTCCGCAACCCTTGCACAGGGTAGCCTGAATTTCGGCTCTGCCGGAGCCTTCATTGAATTTCGGAGCCGAATAGGGGCACACCGCAACACACACGCCGCATTGGCTGCAGATGTTCGGGTCTACCCGGGCCACGGTGCCGCTGACGGATATTTCCAGCGCGGATAATATGGTAACGGCCCGGGAGGCAGCGGCCTGGGCCTGGGCGATCGATTCATCGATGGGCTTCGGTGCATGGGCCAACCCACATACGAATACGCCGTCAGTTGCAAAGTCGTTGGGTCGCAGTTTGACATGGGCTTCGGCAAAAAAACCGTCGGCGTTCTGGGGTACTTTATAAAGCTGCGCCAGCGGATTGTTTTTTTGCGGCACCACGGCACTGGCTAATATCAACAGGTCGCATTGAACGATCATCGCGCGTCGCAGCACTCGATCCGTGATTTTGACGGTCAAACCGCTTTCGGTCTTGCTGACGGCAATGCCGTTGTCGGTATTGTAGCGAATGAATTTAATACCCCGCTCCCGTGCTTGCCGGTACAGGTCTTCCCGCAGGCCATAGGATCTTAAATCCCGGTACAATACGTAAATATCCATGTCTTGATTAGTTGATTTCAGGTCAAGGGCGCTTTTGATGGATTGAGTGCAGCATACCTTTGAACACCAGGGCCTCTCGGTATTGCGTGACCCGACACATTGAACGAATACCGCCGTCCGGCAACCGCTAAGAGACGAATTATCTTTTAATTTTTGTTTGAGTTCCAGACCGGTCACAACCCGCGAATCCTGGCTATATAAATACTCGTCCGGCTTAAATTCCGTTGCGCCGCAAGCGATTAATGTGACGCCATGTTCGACAACTGCCGATTCAGCGCCGTTTTGTATCGTCGTTTTGAAATTCCCGACAAAGCCGTCGACGTTTTTAACGGATGAGTTCAGATAGACTTCGATGTTTGGATCGGATTGAACGTTGCTGATCAGCGCCTGCAAAAATGGTTCGACCGGCTCACCCTGCCAGGATTCGTTGATATTCCGCGCCTGACCGCCAAGTTCGGCGCATTTTTCAATCAGGTGTGTTTGGTATCCCTGGTGCGATAACGTTCTGGCGGCAGTCAGACCCGCGACACCGCCGCCGATGACCAGGGCGGCTTGGTTGATTTTCATGATCGGCTCCGCCAGAGGTTCATAGAGCGCGACTTTAGCCACTGCCATGCGCACCAGGTCTTTGGCTTTTTCAGTGGCCAGCGCATTATCGTCCTTGTGAACCCAGGAGCACTGGTTGCGAATATTGGCCATCTCGAAAAGATATTTGTTAAGACCGCCATTGATCAGCGTCTCCTGGAAAAGCGGTTCGTGAGTTTTGGGCGTACAGGCCGATACCACGACCCGGTTCAACCGATGCGCTTTAATTATCTGAGATATCTGGCCCTGGGTGTCCTGGGAACAGCTGAACAGATTTTGCTCGGCATAGGCGACATTCGGCAGGGATTTGGCGAAATCCACGACTGCCGGTACATCGACAAACCCGGCGATATTGGTCCCGCAGCAGCAGACAAATACACCGACCCTGGGAGGATCGCCCTTGACATCAATTTGTTCGGGCAACTCTTTGGCTTTGGTAAGGGTCCCCCTGGCGCCGGACAGGAGGCTGCCGACTTTACCGGCGGCCGCACTGGCATCGATGACCGAAGTCGGAATATCCTTGGGCCCCTGGACGGCACCACAAACATATATGCCGGGACGCGAACTCTGGATCGGATCGAAACTGCCGGTTTTGGCGAATTGATAATGATTTAGCTCGACGTTCAGTTTTTCGGCCAGGCTGTTGGCTTGATCATTGATACCTAGTCCCACGGACAGCACAACCATGTCGAAATCTTCTGCGACTGATTTGCCGGCGTCATCGACATAGCGGATGCGATGTCTTCCGCCGGCATCCAACGGGTCGACATGTGAAATTCGTGACTTGATAAACCGCACGCCCATTTCCTGTTTGGCTTTGTCATAATATCGTTCAAAGTCCTTGCCGAAAGTTCGGATATCGATATAGAAGATGGCTGCATCCAGACCGTTTTTGCTGTGCTCTTTGGCTAATATGGCCTCTTTGACGGCATAGGTGCAGCAGACCCCGGAACAGTATCCCCTGGCACCGATATGGGTGTCCCTTGAGCCCACGCATTGGAGCCATGCGATTTTTTCAGGTTCGGATTTATCGGAAGGTTTGATTAAATGCCCGCCGTAAGGGCCCGAAGCCGAAAGGATTCTTTCAAACTCCAGGCTGGTGACCACATTGTCCGATTTTGAATATCCGAATGTATCATAAGTTCGGGGGTCATAGGTTTGACTGCCGGGCGATAGTACAACCGCACCGACTTTAAGAGAGATTTCTTTTTGCCGATCATCAAATAAAATCGCATCGGCCGGACAAAATTTTTCACAGGCTTTGCATTTGCCGCGAACCAGGTAAATACATTGTTCGGCATCCAGGGTATATTTTAGCGGAACGGCCTGGGGATACTGCACGTATGCCGCTTTGCGCTTATTAAGGCCCGCATCATATTCATTGGTAACCTTTTTGGGACATTTTTCGGCACACAGACCGCAGGCGATACATTTTTCCATATCAACGTATCGCGGGTGCTGGATCAGTTTGATCTCAAAATTGCCCGCGTTACCGCTAACATTGCCGACTTCCGTGAGCGTCAGCAATTCGATATTTATGTGCCGGCCGACCTCGACCAGTTTGGGCGATATGATTCACATGGCACAGTCATTGGTTGGGAATGTTTTGTCCAGCTGGGACATCATTCCCCCGATCGAACTAGACCTTTCCACGAGGTAGACATAGAAACCGGCATCGGCCAGATCCAGGGAAGCCTGCATCCCGGCGATACCGCCGCCGACTACCATCACTGCACCTATTGCTTTTCTTGACATAGTCACCTCAATTTTAGGCAATTTGGATCACATCAGGCATTCCTTTATTACGCAAAATCAGTCCTGCAATCACAAGCTGCTGAAGCAAAGATTAATATGACAAGGTCGATTTACTCCCTCATCAAGAATGAAGAGATATCGGCCAGTTCTATCCGATTATTTGACAGCCCCAGAGTCGTTTCATCAATACCCATACATAATCCGAGCAGCTGGGGATATAGAATCGGCGCCAACGGTTCCCCGTTGGTTGAATTGGCTGCCAGTTGACCTTGTACCCAATCAAACTGAATATGAGTGTAAGGACATGCCGTGCATATATAATTCGCGCCCGCATCCAGGGCGCTGGCTATCTTTTTGGCGGCCATGTCCATGGCCAGCCGATCGTTGATGCCGGTTAACGGCGCACCGCAACAATCCAGTTTGTGGGTCCACTCAACGCTGAAGGCACCGGTGATTTCGACCAGTTCGTCAAAAATATTCGGTGTCACCGGGTCGTCGAAAGCGGTGATTTTGCTTGGACGCAGGGCATGACAGCCATAGCTGACCGCAATTTGCAGGCCGCTGAAAGACTGCGTAATCAAAGATTTCAAATTGTCGATTCCCACGTCACGGTGCAACACCGTCAGTAAATGCTTAATGCTGACCCGGCCTTCATACTGCAGCTTTTCTTTGACCAGAGCCGCATTAATTTCTTTTTTCAAATCCGGATCTTGACCTAACTCAAATTCGGCCTTTTTAAGGGAGCCGTAGCAGCATTTACACATGACCAGCATATCCAGGTCGGCTCTCTCGGCCAGCGCCAAATTTTTGGCTGCCGACAGCAGGAATGCGCGACGATCAATATTGCGGACCGGATAGCCGCAACAATTGAACTGAACCAGCTCAATGAGCTCAATATCCGATTGGTTGCAGACGGCCTGGGTGGCATCCGCATACTGACTCACCCTGGCGGGTATGTTGCAGCCCTGGAATAATGCAAATTTCATGATGTCGTTACCCTCTGGAATGACAAATGACGAATGAATAATGACGAATTATGGAATCGCTTCGCTCTGTCATTTGTATTAATATAATCAAGTATCAAGACAGTATACACAATACAGTCTATCTTCCATCGCAAAAAAGGCACTTCAAATTATCATAAAAGACAGAATGCCTTAATTCGACATTCGACATTTGACAATCGTCATTCCAGGGCCTGCTCCACCGCCACATTCTTCAATTCATACAGCAGATCGCACACTTCCACTTGTTGCGGGCAATTTTCCTGGCACTGGTAGCAGGTCAGGCAATCCCAGATCATTTTGGCCCCGCTGGCCATTCGCGTTAAACCCAGTCCCAGGCTGCACATAATTTGATGGGGCAGCAATCCCAGCACCTTTTCCGGTTCTTCATAATTTCCGACCACCGGACAGACTGTGGTGCAGCTCTGGCAGCTGAAACAATGGGAAAACGTGTTGTCACCCGGCTCCAGTTGATGTGGTTGATCGGCCGTGATGTTCAATGTGATGGGCATTTCTGTGTCAATCAGTGCGGCCGATCGGCCTGCAACGATTGCACCCGCCTTTTCAATCGGCGCCAGGTATTCATCCTTTTTGAGTCTTTCTCTAACAACAACACCGCGTGCAAATGAAAACGGTGTCAATACAGGGGGCAGCGGCGGGTCGCTTGCCAGCAACTCCTCCCTGGCATTGAACCACAACTCCTTGAGATGGATGCCGGAAGGACAGCGTACCGTGCAGCGATCGCAGTTGGTGCAAAGATAAATGCCTTCTCCAATGGCTTGCCGATTTTTTTCATCCAGTTTTTTGCCGGAAACCAGATTTTTCAGATAAGCCATTTTTTCGGAAGGCAATATGAATTCATTCCCGATTGTTTCATAAATCATGCCAGCGGAACAATGAAGACTGCAGCTGCCGCAATGGGTGCAAGCGTCGAGTTCCAGAATCTGGCGCGTCATTATGTTGGCCGGCGCCGAATGCCGGGGATCCATGACCCGATTGGCAATGAGACTGATTGGCGTACAGATGATGTGGAACATCTTGCTGAATGGCAGATAAGCCAAACCGGCAAAACAGGCGATGATGTGAATATACCAAAGGATGGTGATGCCGTTGGCCCGGTCCAGCCAGATTGCCACCGGCCCGATGATTTTTGCCAGGACATATCCGGTAAATGCCCATTGGGCCGCAGCGTGGCAATCCATGCAATTGCCTTCGTTCACTTCTCGTCCGGTCTCCAATAGTTCCTCGTCAAACGGACCCGCCACATTGGGCGAAACAACGCCGTAATCTTTTACCCATACCGCTTCGAGCGCCTGAATTTCCTCTTCATCATCCAGGCCGGCATAGTCTTCCACCATGATCATAAACTCGCTGTGGGAGGTGATCTTAAGTCCGATCAAACCGATGCCGGACAGCATAATCACCGCTAGGATGATGATGGCATAGTGATCCCGGCCGCCGGTTGGCAGGCGCGGCGTCTTTGACAGGTAGCGGCGAAAACCAGCGCATGCAACTCCGACCAATACCATGGCACCCGAAAAATCTCTTAAGAAAAAGTAAGGATTGACCGTCGCATAGTAATCATCAAACCAGGCCTCGGTTACTACGGAGTCCAACGCATGCATCAGCAACAACAGCATAAAGCCGTAAACAATCAGCATGTGGGCCAGCCAGCGCACCCGATCCTCTTTAAAAACTCTACCCTGCAGCAGCACGTCGATTACAATCGCCTCGAATACCACCAGTATTTTAGCGCTGAAAATCACCTGCAGAATCCCGCCGGCTGCCGTTTTCAATCTTTGGGGGGCTGTAATGTCGGGGTCGACAAGTCCAAGGCTTTTGGTAAACCAATTGGAAGATTTATAGATTAAGCCGAGCAGAAAAATGATCAGAGAGGCGTAAAGCAGATAATCGAACATGATCCAATAATCTCCAGCTTGCCCTAAGGGTGCCACCATTGGGTTTTTTTAACCAACTGCTACCGGGTCAGAAATAAATTATTTGTGCGGGTCTTCGGAGATTCTTTAAGTATTTTCATAACCCCAGCCAAATCCGGTCTGATTGACGGCGGGTTGACTCCCGGGAACCTGACCTGGGGTTATGAAAGCATTTAAAGCTTTATTTCGAGGATAATTAATCCGCTTTAGTAATGAGAGTCATCAGGGCTGCGAATTATCGTCTAAAAACTGAAACTGGTGATAAATCGAAAGCCCGGCGGATTAATTATTTTTTGCTGCGCATTTAAGTTTACAATGAATTACAACATCTAAATTACTGCGAGCTGGATGCTTTCTTGGCCCATTCTTTATCCATTTTTTCTTTCCACTTCGGACGCTTTTTACGCTTGCGGGCTTTTTCGATGGTTTCCGGAATCAACTCCAGCAATCGCGGCTTATCAACCGGTTTGTCGAGAAATGCATCCGGACTGAAGTACTCGAAATCAGGCCATTGTTTGTAGTCTATGCCCAATTCGTCACCCATGCCGGAAATACCGATAATCGGGATATGTTTCAAATCATCCTCGGTGCGCAATTTTTTGCAAAGTTCAAAACCAGAGAAAAGTGACTCCATCATTACGTCCAATAAGATGATATCGGGATTTTCTCTGCGGATCAGATCCAATCCTTTTTGGCCGTCATCTTCTGTGAATACTTCAAAGCCGTTTCGTTGAAGAAAGGTTTCCATGGTAAACAAATAATCGGTGTTGTCATCGACCAAAACAATTTTAAGGCTTTTTTCCATTCTGCTCTCCTCTGTTGGTATCCTTTAACCGAAGTCGTGCGATTCATTGTAAAACGATCAGCACGGATCGAGAAAAAAATCGCTCAAATATGGCCTACAATGATGACGAACCGATAGTTTCCTATCTATTCACTATGGTATGAATTATTTGCACCGATTCGTCAAGATAAAATATGCGAAGCATATTTTATATACTGTTCTAATTTGAGGGGTCGGGAGTTTCCCGTGTAATGCCTTGATTGAAGCGAAGTGAATGATCGCCACCGAAAGTGGATGCTGTCTGAGATCATTAGGGATCGTTTTGAATGAACAGATTTATCCGACGGCTTGCAGTTAACCCTGCATCCCGGCCTTAAGCATAATATTTTGGTATTAAATCGTTTTCTGTTCATTAAATTACGAACCCTTATGGTCGAGTTCATGCGGTTTTGGTGGCGATTATCCACGTGAGCGGGTCAAATTTGTAAAACTCCCCGATCCCCCGTTAATTTGATGACTTAAATATAATCGTAAAGTTGGTCCCCTTGCCGGGTGTCGAATGGACCTCTATGCGGCCACCGTGTTTATTGACGACTTTTTCGACCACCGCCAGTCCCAGGCCGGTGCCCGCGCTGCCTTTGGTCGAAAAAAACTCTTCAAAAATATTGCGGCGGGTGGCCGGGTCCATTCCGATTCCGTTATCGGCGATCTCAAAATAGAAATGATTGTCATCATAGCGGTCTGTCTTAACGGTGACGATATGATTTTTTTTCGCTTTATCATTCAGGCAGGCCTGCAATCCATTCCAGATCAGGTTGTTAAGCATCCGGCGCACGCTGGCAATGTCCACCTGGACCTCAGGCAGCCGGGGACCGATCTGCGTTTCCAGCTTGATATTCAATCCGGCGGCCTTGTCCTTGAACAGCGCAATTGAATCCCGGACCAGTCGGCCGGGAGACGCCGCTTCGTATTTAAGGGGGCGATTTTTAGAGGAATATAAAATATTTTTTACGACATCGGTTATCTCGCTGATATTTTTATTGACAATATTCCAACCCTTCCTGGCAAGCGGCAGGTCGTCGTCTTTGAAGCCCTCATCAACTACGTAGGCGCCGCCTTCAAGGCCTTCGAGGATATTTTTAATGCCGTGGGACAGCAGGGTAATCGACTGGCCCAGGGTTTTTAACTCTTTTTGGCTTTTTTTGATTTCAGTGATATTGGTGGACATTTCAATAACTGCCGCCACCTCGCCATCATTGCTCAGAATCGGTGAGGTTTGAATGAGAATTTGACAGATTTTACCATTGGCCAGCTGTACGGTTTCCTCTTTGAAATGGGCACGTTTGTCACGGAAGGTAATTTGGACGGGACAGTCGGGACAGATGGTTTGTGATCCTTTATAGACGGTGTGGCAGAACTTGCCGATGGCATCGCCGAAGTCGGATTGAAACTGCTGATTGGCAAACAGAATACGCAAATTTCGATCTTGTACTGACAGGTAGCCGGGCAGCAAATCGATAATTTGAGTGGGATCCAGTTTAAACGCATTGGGTGCCGCGCCGGCGATATCTTCCGGCAATTTTGATTGACTGCCCATGATCTGATTCACCCGGAATCAGCCGTACTGGGGCTGATAATTAATGCACAGCGTCATTATTGATTGCGTAATGACCGTTATGAATCGATTGGTGTTCCAATAAATTTATTGAAGGAAACTTCTACAAAACCTTGTATATGTATAGAATATGATTTATATCGTTTTATTAACTGAATTTACACGAGTCCTCCGGCGGCGGACAGTTCGAAGGCTTTCCTATTTTCATGCAAGATACAGAAAATTGCTTTCCATAAGATGGAGCTACTATAGCGGAAAGATGGTAATAAATCAATTCCCTATTTGAGCTTGCCGGCCAGGCCCACGCTGCGGGGGGTACCAATCGTGATTAGTTTGCAATTTGATTTTCAATGGGCTATAGTCCTGCTGGTGAAGGGCTGATACTGGTTGCCGGTTGTTTGGTGCCGGTAGCCGGATGGGTTTTGACTATTTCAATCTCATTCATCGTTGGCTAAAAATACGTGCTAAATTCAGGTAATGATAAGGAGTTGGAGATGACAAGTCTTGATTTTCTGCGAAGTGTTGAAGTATTCAAAGGGCTGATTGACAGCCAGCTTGGCGGTCTAAAAGATCACTGCCGTGAGATGGAATACCGGCAAAATGAAAAACTCTTCAGCGAAGGCGATGACGCTTCCTGCCTGTGGATAGTAAACGAGGGGCGGGTCGATCTGCGCTTTGATTTGCCGGATCGTCCGACTTCGACTAAAAACACGATCTCGTCGATATCCGAATTTAAAACCTTCGGCTGGTCAAGCCTGGTTGCGCCCCATAAATATAGGTTGTCGGCATATTGCGCAACCCAATTCTGCAAAGTCATTTTGCTCGAAAGAGAGCAGCTGGTTGATCTTCTTAAGCAGGATTCGAAAACCGGCTACCTGGTCATGTCGAACCTGGTGGAAATTATCGGACAGCGCTTTCGCCAGCTGCAGGATTCAGCTTCTAAACCTTCTTACGCCAATACTAAAATTACGGTCCATCTGGCCACCTGCGGAATCATTGCCGGTGCCCGGGAAGTCATGAATACGCTCCTAGAGGAACTGGCCCAAGCCGATCGCCCGGAAATCGAGGTCAAAAGTGGCGGTTGTATTGGAAATTGTGACACCCATCCCAATGTAACGGTAGAGATAGAAGGCGAAGATCCGGTAGTTTACCAGAAAATGAACGCTGAAAAATTGCGCCAGGTTTTTAAGCAGCACATACTTGCGGGCGAAGTTCAGACTGATTATGTGATGGCATAATTAATCCGCCGGATCAACTTCAAAATAATTTCATCAGGTATTAGAGAACCAATTTGTTTTAACCAGACCGGCTTTTATTATTTATTAGGCGGAGTAATTAGAGGAGAAGCCCATGATTGACATTGATTTTTTAGACAAAGTCCAAATCTTCCAGGGCCTTAATCATGAGCAACTGGCGGAAATTATAAAATTCTGTGAAGAAGCGCAATTTCAGGCTGGAAGCAAACTGTTCAAACAGGGCGAAGATGCCGTCTACCTCTGGATTGTCATCGAGGGCCAGGTTGATCTGCGGTATGAAGTCGCCGGCAGCAGCTCATCTGAAGCCAACACGATTTCCTCAATATCTGAAGCCGGAGCTTTCGGCTGGTCAAGTTTTACGTCACCGAATAAATATCGACTGTCCGGGTACTGTGCCGACAAGCCCTGCAAATTAATCAAAGTCGACAGAGAAGGCCTGCGGCAGCTTTTTGAAAAAGATCCGGATATGGGCTTTGCGGTCATCTCCAACGTCGCCACCGTGGTCGGCACCCGGTTTCACGAATTCCAGGAAGAAGCCGTCCGACAGAGAGGGCAGGATATTTTGGGCGGGTGGTAAGGTGAGCTGGGATGCTTGATGCTGGATGAAGGAACCAATGAGTTAATTGAACGTGTTGTTTTTTCAATCCGAAATCCGCAATCCCGAATCGAAAGGCTGGATACTGGTTCCTGGATTAATAATGAATACATCCCTTTAAAAATCGAGTATCGAGAATCCAGTATCCAGCATCTGCCGATTAGCCGCAATAGCACTTGTTTCCCACAATTTTTGTAAAAAAGACTATAGATGCTTGTCCAATAATTCAATCAGCAACCGCACACCAAAACCCGATCCTCCCGGGCCGCAGTAATCACTTTTCTTTTTGAGATATGCCGGACCGGCAATATCGATATGGGCCCATCGGGTGTCATCTACAAATTCGGATAAAAACAGAGCGGCGCTGACGGCGCCGCCATAGCGGCTGCTGGGCATGTTGTTGATGTCCGCAAAATCACTTTTGAGAAGTTTTTTGTAATCAGCGGGCAGGGGCATGCGCCAGCAGCGCTCATGGGTTATTTCACCCGACGCCGTTATCGATGCCGCCAGGTCATCATCATTGGAAAATACACCGGCGATTTTATCTCCTAAAGCAACGACGCAAGCACCCGTCAGAGTTGCCAGGTCAACCAGCATCTGCGGCTTATATCTTTTTATGACGTAAGCCATGGCATCGATCAGGATCAATCTGCCTTCGGCATCGGTATTTCCGATTTCAATGGTTTTGCCGGCGAAACTTCGAACGATATCTCCCGGCCTGATGGCCCGGCCCGAAGGCATGTTCTCCACAATGGGAATGGCGCCGATGATATTGACTTTTAGATTCAAGCGGGCAGCGGTAATTAACGTGGCCGCCACAGCGGCCGCCCCGGACATGTCCGATTTCATATCCGCCATCGACCCGCCGGTTTTGATATTCAGTCCACCGGAGTCAAACGTCACGCCTTTTCCGACCAGGGCCACTGTCTTTTTTGCTCCCGGGACCTTATGTTCCAATATAACCAGGCTGGGTTTACTCTGGCTGCCGGCAGCCACGGCCAGCAGGGCGCCGAATTTCTTTTGCTTCAACTGCGCTTCATTGAGCACCTGAACCTTCAGGCGCTGCTTTTTCGCCAGGCTGACGATGGAGCGGGTAAATATTTCCGGTGTCTTTTCGTTTGAAGGGGTATTGATCCATTCCCGGGCCAGATACGTTCCATCACATAAAGTGGCAACTTTAGAACTCAGGTGACGGCATTTTCTAGCAACCTGGTTTTCAACTATGAAATTGATCTGTTTGAGCGCTTTTTCCTTTTTCTTACCCTTGTATTTTTGGAATAGGTGATTGCCGAGATAAGCACCTTCCTGCATCGCCACGATGATATCAGACGGCTCTAAGTCCAATTTCTCTGCCGCAGGTACTGCGATCCACAGTTTATTCAGCGTATTTTTAATGCAGCTTTTCACGGATTTACCGGCCATAGTGCGCAATTTCTCGCGATCGATGGTTTCAAGTTTACCAAGACCGATCAGCATCACCCGCCGGGCGTTGATTTCCGATATATCGTAGAAAGTCACCTCCTCATCTTGTTTTCCATTGAACTCATTAAGCTTAAACGCCTTTTTAATGACAATCTTGATTGCGGGGTCTGCATGGATATCCGTATCTTCGCATACCGGAATCGCCAGGGTTTCAATCTTTTGCTTTTTTAAATTAACTGACTTCAAGTGAAGCATATGTATGTCTCCGTTTCTTGCTTACAGATTAATTCGATGCATCTCTTAATATGAAATATTATTGGATCAATCAATGAAAATTCCAAGCACCAAATAACAAATCCTAAATAAATCACAATGACCCAAATTCTAAGTGCCAAACCAATATACCGATAGTCACTTTAAAAAAAAGGGCATCTTCACCTTCAGACCTGGAATTACGAAACAATGCACAGTTATTGAGGGAAATGTTTTGGACATTGAATATTGAAATTTGGGATTTAACAATCTTTAATAGCCTTCCATCTCCCCCGCCTCCAGGCTTGCCGGCTTTCTTACTATCCCCCCCACTTACCCGTACCCGGACGCTAATTTTTTCAAACGCGCCAGCATATCCCATGAAAACGGCTCCCGGCTGCAGGGAACAATGGCGTTGTTGGTAAAGATCGGATCGGCCGCGATGTCATAACGCGAGGCGGCGACGGCCTTGGGCCAAAGGGCGGTGTGGGGGATCGGCGTGTAGTACGCCGGCACCGGCGTGATGCCGCTGTCGATTACCGTCTTGATGGATTGCTCAATTGAGCTGATTTTTTGGCCGGGCAAGCCGACCAGCAGATAGGCGCCGATCTGGTTTTTGTTAAAACCGGCATCTATCAGGCAGTTTACTGCACGTTTAAACTCGGCTTCGGAGACCTTTGTATCCAACGCCTGCCGCTGATTAAATTCTGCAGTTTCAAGGCCGAGCCGAATGGTTCTGAAACCCGTTTTATACATCAGGCCGGCGGTCGTTGAGTCAATCTCCCGAATATGAAGCGCATTCGGGGTGTGAAATCGGATATTGAGGCCGTCGCTGCAAATTCTTTCCAAAATAGGGACGGCGTGTCGTTTTGCATCCACGAGAAAGGCGTCATCGTATAAAACAAAATCGATTACGCGGTAGTTGCGATGCCAGTATTTAATTTCTTCTATAACAGATTCAGGACTGCGCTTCAAATGCCGGGGCTCTAAAAAATGGGAGGCACAATAGGCGCAGTCAAACGGACAACCACTGGTTGTTAACAGTGGGATATAATTGATTGTTGTCTGAAGATCAAGAGCAGGGTAGGGATAGGAATCTAGATCAGACGGGTCGAATTTCAAGGTCGCCGAAAATCCGGTAAATCTTTGCACCAGAGAAAGCAGACTGTTTTCGGCCTGTTCGACAGCAACCAGGTCAGCACCTGAGTGATGCCGGGCGTGATCCTGACACAGTCGGGCATAGATACCCCCCAGCACGATCGGTGTTTGTGGAAAAACAGACCGGATACCTGCAATGGCTTCCTGAACGCCCGGATACCAGTACGTCATCAGCGACGTGACCAGCACCAGGTCTGGTTGGGCAAGATTTAAAAGGTCGGCTTTGAACCACTGGGGTTGGATGCCGTAACGGGAAAAATGGCGCGGTACATCATGCAACCCCGCCGGTTTTTCTATCCGGGTTTTTAGATAAGGCCCGCGGCCGAACCTTGCCCCGGGATCGCTTTTAGCCGAGCGGGGATGAAAACGGTTCAAACAGTCGATGTAGGACACGCTGATGCCGTGCGCCCTTAAAATACCGGCTATGGATAGCAATCCCAGCGGCTTGGCCCAGAAATCGTAGGCGGCAAAATCATGAATCCAGGGGTTGATCAGGAGGATATGTGGGGTGTCACCGGTCACGGATTAGTTCGCTTCGCTCACCATTGGAATGATGGAACACTGGAATAATGGGTTCTGGAATACTGCAATACTGGATTAAGGGCACCACCACCGCAATTAATGTAGTGCGACTGCTATATATGTCAAGTTGAGATTTGAGGGCAACTATTATTTTTTTATCATGGGACGATTTCAAATCAAATTGTAATTTCACTGAAAAAATAGTATAAAATCAGATTCAGCAAGAAGGCCGACTAATCTAAAATAACATTAATGACTCGAAACATGATTAAAGAAAAAGAACACCAGACAAAACAATCCAAAAAAAATGACACCGCATCGCCGGTCATATTGATGGTGGATGACAACGACATCAATCTTCAAACGCTTTATCAAACACTGGAAAATCAGGGTTACAGTTTGCTAATTGCCCGGTCCGGTGAGGATGCCCTGCGAATTGCCGCCAAGGCTGATCCGGATCTCATTTTGCTGGACGTGATGATGCCCGGCATAGACGGTTATGAAACCTGTGCCCGCCTAAAAGCCGACGAGAATACCAGAAATTCGGTTATCATTTTTCTGACGGCCCTGCAGAGCACCCAGGAGAAAGTGCGGGGGTTTTCGCTGGGAGCAGTGGACTTTATTACCAAGCCTTTTGATCCGGCTGAAATTGTCGCCCGTGTTTCCCGCCATCTCGAGGTTCATTTCGGGCATAAGGTATTACTGGAAGAGAACCGTCAGCTCGCCGACCAACTGGAGGACAAACTGCGGTCCGTGCCCGCGGATTCTGCTGAGCGCTCGGAGTGGGTCAAGTCGTTAATCAGCAGCGGAGAAAGCGATCGGGTCGAGTTTAAGTCAACGCTGCGTTGGAATCTCAAAACCGATCGGGCCGAGAAAGTCATTGAAAATTCCTGGCTCAAATCAATTGTCGCCTTTCTGAATACGGACGGTGGCGTGCTGCTGATCGGAGTGGCGGATGCGGGAGATATCCTGGGCACGATCGCTGATCGGTTCGATAATGATGATAAATATCTGCTGCACGTCAATAACCGGATCCGGGAATATATCGGGCTCGAATTTGTCAGTTTTATTAACTTTCAACTGGTGCCGGTTGAAGGACAAAAAGTACTGCTCGTCCAATGCCAGCCGTCGCCTTCTCCGGTTTTCCTTAAAATCGGCAAAGATGAGGATTTTTACGTACGGGTCGGACCCGGCAATCGGCGGTTGTCAACCAGTGAGGTACTGAGCTATGTCACCAATCGGAAGTCCATGGGTGCTGATTGAATATTGAAGATTGAAGAATGAATATTTAAGTTGTTCTTTCGATTTTAAAAAGGATGAAGCGGTGCGACAGCATCTCCGCATCCGGCGGATCAATTTAAAATACGGTTCATCCGGTTTACTTGCTTATTCTTAATGACATCCAATATCTTTAAATTTGCGTTAATCTGGCAGTTAATCGCAATTGCATCCACTGGAGCACTTGCGCAAAATGATTCAAAGACCCAGGAACGGTTGCGGCCCAAAAAGGTGCCTGAAATCACCTGGAAAAATATATCTCCGCCCTTTAATGATTAAATCTATTTCGACTATGCTGAAGAGATCCCCTTTGAGCCTGCATCCAAATTCTTCAGTCCGGTTAATGCCTGGTGGCTGTCCGAGGCGGCGACCCTTGTTTATTCAGATGAAAATATTGTCAGAGTTCGGTTCCGGAAAGCCGGACTGAACCACATTGTCTTCTATAGTAAAAACGCTACCCAGTGTTTTGTCGCCCACAATGATAAATTTGCTCTCGTCATATTCAGGGGTAGTGTAATCTGGAAAAAGAGGGACAAATTCGATTTTAAAACTGCCATGGCCTATCTGGCAACCGATGCAGATATCCGTCTGGTGCCGTGGGAGCAGGGCGGCAAGGTCCATCGAGGATTTAAAAATGCCCTGGATGAAATTTGGGATGAATTAGTCATACACCTGAAGATACTTAATCGGAAAGGTCTTAAAATCTGGTTTAGCGGACACAGTCTGGGGGCGGCCCTGGCAACGCTGGCGGCCGACCGCTATCCGTATACTGACGGTGTGTATACATTCGGTTCTCCAAGGGTTGGCGACCGTGAATTCAGGAATCGATATCGTGCCCGGGCGTTTCGTATTATCAACAACATGGACATTGTCACGAAAGTCCCACCCCGAGCATACTATCGCCACGTCGGTGAAATTCGATTTATCGATGAGCATGGCATAGTTCACGATCGCATATTTGAAGCAGAAAAAGATAAACCGGCGATCCAACGCGAGCCGAGAGATAATTACAAAACCGATGAACCTTTCAAGGGCGGGTTGCAGGGACTTGTTCCGGATTTAGCCAGAGATCATGTCCCCTTGATTTACACCGTTCACCTATGGAATCATCTGGTTGATGGGCTATAAGAAAAGTTTAGGTTCCAAGTGACCCGGCTCCGTCAATCATCCTCATCCGATGTGAAATACACCATCGACGTTTTTTTCAGTTCCTTGCGACTGAAAAGCAGGGAATATTTTTCGACGCCGGCTTCCCGCGACATATCGCGGGCTGTTTGGCGGCATGATTCTTCATCATTGGCATGGATCATGGTGTAAAGATTGAACGGCCAGCCCTTGGTGGGATTGCGCCGGTAACAATGCGAAACCTGCTTAAAAGATGCCAGCCTGTTGCCGACTTCTTCTACGCGCTCTTCATCGACCTGCCAGGCGCCCATGGCGTTGGCAGTAAATCCGGTTTTCTGGTGGCGTAAGGTTGCGCCAAAGCGACGGATAATCCCCCGTTCGCACAGACTTTGCAGGTGCTCAAGCAATTTTTCTTCCGTTATCCCCAGCTTCTCTGAAATTTCCAGATAGGGCCGGGCGGTGATGGCCATATCTTCCTGTATCGCAGCAATAATCTTTTTCTCGATATCCGTCAGCATTAAATTCCTCAGCAAAAATGTTATTCATATTTCATCATTGGTACGAAATTTTGTCTCAAACCGATTTAATTTGTGCAATCGCGATAGTTGAATAGAAGCGGGTAGGAGTGGCTTCCAGCCACGATAAAATGCTGCCCGATAGTCCCTATCGCGGCTGAAAGCCGCTCCCACAAACTACAAGCACAAACTATTAACAAATAACCATTAACAGATAACTCCCAATTGGTTTTAACTCAATTGGGGTAGTAACCATCAGCAAATAACTTGGCCCTTTACCTTCTGCCCTCTGCCCTCTGATCTCCGTCATCTGCCTTTATCCGGAAACAAACTACGAATATCATCTTCCGTTGCTTTGCAAATACCGCGTTCGGTGATGAAACCGGTGACATATTTTGCCGGCGTGACATCAAAGGCAAAATTGGCCGCGGGGCTGGTTTCGGGGCAGATCAGGACATTGGTTGTTCTATCCTTATCCAGACCATAGACATACTTTATTTCAGCAGGATCGCGCCGTTCGATGGGGATATCATTGACACCGTCTCTAATATTCCAGTCGAAGGTGCTCGAAGGCAGGGCCACATAAAAAGGCACCCGATTATCCCAGGCGGCAAGTGCCTTTAAATATGTGCCTATTTTATTGGCCACATCTCCTGATACCGCTGTTCGATCGGTGCCTACGATTACAATGTCCACCATTGCATGCTGCATCAGATAGCCGCCGGCATTGTCGGTGATGATCGTATGTTTGACCCCGTGTTTGCCAAGTTCCCAAGCGGTCAGGCGGGTTCCCTGATTAAGCGGTCGGGTTTCATCGACCCAGACGTGGATATCAATACCGTGATCAAAAGCGGCATAGATGGGGGCGGTCGCCGTGCCGTGTTCAATGCATGCCAGCCATCCGGCATTGCAATGCGTGAGTATGTTGACAGTTTGTCCGCCTTTGCTGCCGCTTAACTTCTCAATGAGAGACAACCCGTGTTGACCGATTTTGCGGCAATTATCCACCTCCTGTTCGGTGATTGCACCGGCGGTTTCGCGGGCTAAACTGACAATTTTTTCGGGATTTGATACGTTAACAATGGCCGTCAGAACTTTATTTACACCCCAGGCAAGGTTGACGGCCGTGGGCCGGGCTGCTTTGAGACGATCCGCTTCTTTTTTTAAATACCCAGGATCGATTTGATTGTCCGGTGCGTTGAGCGTGGCTAAATACATGCCGTAGGCGCCGGTTGCACCAATAAGCGGGGCTCCCCGGACGTACATATCCTTGATGGCCTTGATGGCATCATCAACCGTTTTTAAGTCTACTAAAATAAATTCATGCGGCAGCTTACGCTGATCGATTATCTTAACGATGCGTTCATCATTATCGAGCCAGATCGTGCGAATGTCTTTTCCATCTACGTTCATAATTACATTTTCCCCAGGGCAAAATCAGATTGAACTTCTCCCAGAAGCACATGGCGTTTGAATACCTGGCGCATGCGGTTGGATTCCATTTTTTGATATACGATGGGTTCGGAATTTTGCATTTCCACGGTTACATTGGGTTCACTGCTGCACATGCCCATACACCCGGATGCCACCACTCTGATGTCGGAACGGTCAGATTCAGCCAGCTCTTCCATCAGGGCGTTCATGACCTCACGGGCTCCGGCGGCAATGCCGCAGGTGCCCATATGGACCGTAATTTTTACGGTTGCACCACCTTCGCGCAGCGAATTACTCTTTGTTGTATCTTCTTTGATTCGTTTTAGATCGTCAATCGTCAATTTTGGCATGATTTACCTCCGTGACTTCGGATTAGCCATTGCCTCCCGCCAGCTCGTTAAGCGAATTGCGGATGCTTTGGGTTAAATGATAGATTAACACCGGATCTGTCAAGGATTGATCCTGCGAATCCTCTTTAAGGTCCCGGGTGTCCAGGACGAAATCTTTAGTATCGACGACGTGGGTGTAAACAAAGTCCACTTTAGGATTACCCAGAATTAAAGTGGTAATGGTGGCGGCCATGTCTCCGACGGGTGCGCGGTCAATATGGCTGTAGCGAAAGGTCGCTTCAACTCGGGTTCCCCGGCCGGACTCAGTCTCTATTTCAAGCTTGCCCTCACAGCGATCTGCCGCCGCAGCCAGCAGCGATAGTCCCAGTCCCACCCTGCGGGTCGTGCGGCTGGTAATGAACGGATCGGTTGGTTTTTGGAGCTTTTCAGCCGGCATGCCACGGCCGTTGTCCTCGATGACAATGGTCAATAAATCCTCATTGCCGCGCGCCTCGTTGATCCAAATTTGGATACAGTCGGCTCCGGCAGTGATACCGTTTTCGGCAATATCCAGTATGTGAAGTGACAGTTCACGCAATCAGATCAGAACCCTCCTTCCTTCTTGCCGCAACAGCGATTTACGGATTTCAGCGATCGTAGGCCGGGCCATTTGAAAAACAGTCCATACCTTGCCGATGTCGTCGAGAAAGTGGGCATCGGAGGTGGTGATGCAGGCAAATTCTTCGATTCCAGCCACGGTTTTGTGCGCCTCGTTCAGCTTAACGTGACGGGAAACTTCCACGCCGTCCAGCGCCAGATCGGCCGGGATAAACCCCAACTGATTAATGATGCCATAGGCCGGTCGGTCAACATGGCAACATAAGCTGAGCCCCCCTAATTCGTGGGTTTTTCCTACAATGTCGTGCAATCCCAGGCGTGTCGCTCCGATTAACAGTCTTGGGTTTTCAGCCATAACTTCATCGTTTTCATTTGCCACTACCTGGCAGCCAAAAACTTCAGGCCTATTTTCGCCGGGCAAATTGGAATAGACATATGACTGCATTTTGCGGGCCGGTTCCAGTTCTTCAAATAAAGCCAGGATGTGGACCTCTTCTTTGGAGCACACCTCCATTCCCGGCAGCACCCGGACACCCTGCTTTTCACCTTCGCCCATCGCAACTCCGGCGTTTTCAATCGTATTATGATCGCAGATCGCAATTAAATCAAGGCCGACCTCCGTGCTCCTTCGTACAATCTTTCTAGGGCTCATGTCCCAATCACCACAGGGCGATAAACAGCTGTGAATGTGCAGATCGGCCTTAAACTTTTTTAGCGGGCGGTCAGCCATGGTGAACCATTTATTTTTTGAAACTATTGAATATTTTCGATTGAATATTGAATGTTTAAGATATTCTTTGGATTATAAAAAGGACGGAGCAAAGCGACATCAATAAATCTTCAATCTTCAATTTTCAATCTTCAATTCCGGCTTGTCCAAATTGGGTATAAATTCTGATTCCTCAGCCTTTTTTCTAGTCCATTTTTCCCACGCCCATGGAAAACAAACGGCCGGCAAGCTGATAAGCGGAATCAGATCCGAGCAGGATGGGGATACCTTCCTGATTGGCTTTTTCCAGGGTTTCATCATCCGGTGTTTGGCCCCCGGTGACGATGATGGCAGCCATATTGCGCAGAACCGCAACGGCGACGATATTTTGATGCCCCTGGATGGTCAGCCAAACACACCCTTCGGGAGCATTGCCCATAATTTCACTGAGCAGGTCACCGCAGTAGCCGTCTTCAACCTGGCGATCGAGGCCGTTGTCTCCGGCGACCACCTGCAGACCAAAATGTTCCACAAGATCATTTACTGTCATGGTAATTTCCCCCTTTTTCCTTTTGCTTTTGATGGTGCTGTGAGCACTTATCCAGAGACAATCCTGCAATGAGGCAGTACCGCAGACAATATCTTCGGCAAATGTCCGACAATCGGGTGCACCGCAGGCAGCGCAATCGGTTCCCCTGAGAAGCTCCATTGTTTTTTCTATTTCCTGCAATGACTCGAGGGACAGGGCTTCTTTTTTCGTGCCATATAATTCAATTAACTTGGCCGGACTTTTTTCCGTTTGAAAGTGTCCCTTTTCGTACATGCGCAATATATTTTCCCGGGTCAGGCGTCGTCCGAGCCCAAACAACTTGACCATCTTTTGAACGGCGCTCTTTGCCAGATACTTATCGATGGCTGTCAGCACGCCTCCCAGACAGCCTTCCCGGCAGGTTCGGAATTCGATATATTCGATATCTCTGAAAAGCCCCATCTCAATCTTCTGAAGATAAGCAACAGTCTCCTCCAGCCCTGAAACCGCCAGGGATCGATCGAAATCCATTTCCGCAATCTCGCCGCCGGACATAGCCCACATGGAAGCATTGCCGGTGGCGCAGGTTTCATATTCAAAACCTGTCTGGTCAAACGGCATGGCGTCGGATTTTTTAATTTGTTCGACTTGATGGGACAATTGCGGGAATATATCATTGATCCCTAAAGCAACTTCAGAAATATTCGGCTGATTATTGGGATTGCTGCATTGGGGCTCCATCTTGGTGGGGCAGGGATTGATGTAATACAGCACAACCGTATCACCTGATTCCTGATAAAGCGGGATTATGCGGCGTTTTACTTCCCGGGCCATGAGTGCCGCCGGCCTCAATACCGGTAAAACGTGAGGCATGAGGCTGGGAAACTGGTGGGCAATCAGTCTTACCACCACCGGACAGACCGGTGAGATAAGCGGCCAGGGCGCTTTATCTGAATCGCGGTTGCGATTGATAAACTCTTCCGTGGCGTAATGAAATATTTCCAAAAAATACGACATATCGATGGTATGCCGAAATCCCATTTGCCGCAGTCCCATTAGAATATCTTTGGGCATGACCCCCGGAAACTGGGCGTATAGAACCGGAGATACCAGAGCGATGGCAACATGATCCTGACCGAAATTCCCGATTTCTGCTGCCGCTGCACTGACTGCACCACCGTCGCATACCCGGATGCATTCGCCGCATCCGATGCATTGACCGACAACATTGACCGTCCGCTTGTCTGCCATGCGAATGGCTTTGGTTGGGCATGCCCGGATACATGAGGCATGTCCGTGGCACAGGGTTTTATCGAAATTTACGAAGCATGATGGCTGGTGTATATCCGTCAACCGTCATCACCCCCCTTGTTGCTGAAAAATACCATTCGGACCCGAGTCCCATGACCTTTTTCGGATTCAACAATGATATCATCAGCATTTTTTTTCATATTCGGCAACCCCATACCGGCACCGAATCCCATTTCGCGATGTTCATCTGAAGCTGTTGAAAATCCTGACTGCATGGCTTTTTCAATATCAGCTATTCCGGGACCGTCATCAGAAATTTCCAGAACCAGCTTATCGGGGTAAATCGCGAAACTCAATGACCCGTCGCCGCCGTGCATGACGACATTCATCTCTCCTTCGTAGCCGCATATGGCTACCCGGCGTGTCAGCTGTGGATCGAAATTGAGGGATTTGAGAAGCGTCTGAATCTTAATGGAGGCTTCCCCTGCACGGATGAAATCTCTTGACTTGATGTAGTAGCTTTTTTTTATTCCAGTCATGGCGGATAGTATATTGAAGATTGAAAAATGAATAATTATGGAATTCTGTCGATTCAGAAAATGACAAGTAACTTGGCACAGCCGAATTTATGCAGATTCCTGCCTATCGTACCTGTGGCTTATGCGGCAAAACAGCGCGCTATTTATATAAGAGCCGCTGTCCTAAATTCGTGAATTGCTGATTCCCGGACCTTTCAATCTTAATTCTTCAATATTCATTTCCATGCCTATCTTCTGCCGTCAAGGCCGGTCAAGTTGCAGGCGTACAGCCGGCCGCAGGATACAAACATTGAATAAGGGCTGGAGATTAAGGGCAATTCCTGCTCCTGGGCCAGATCGATGACCTCCTGGGGGGGGGTCTTATCTCGCACAAATACGACCGCCCCGACTCCCGCCACCATAGCGGTTCTGATGACTTGGACGGTAGTCAGACCGGTCAGGAGAATAGATCCTTCGGACAATCCGGCCAGTATGTCGCTCATCAGGTCACTGGCACCACAGGTGGTGACCTCTTTCTCTAAATGGTCATTTCCATAGACGACCCTCGCCTCCAGTGCTGCAACAATTTCTGATAATTTCATTGACACCGTCCAAATTTGGGTACTCGGAAATCCGGGCAATAACTGACCGGTAATATTACTTCGCACTTTCGGCAGCCGTGCGTTTGGGTGCACGTGATTGCTGTCAATGCGCCCGCTGCGGAATCGGGATTGTTAGTGCCGAGTATAGAATAAGGGGGTATGGGTGTCAAGGCAGAGATGATCGCCTGTTTATTTAACAGACCGAGATCTGTTTTATCAGTATAATTTCTTTACCATACCCCAAATTTTTGCTATTGAATCCCGGTGTGTAGAATTCAGATGGATATTCTTGGTCATTAGAAAAAGGAGAGGTCTATGAAGATCGGCATTATTGGAGGTTCCGGGCTTGATGATCCTGATATCATCAAAGATTTAAAGAGCCAGACATGGGCGACGCCCTATGGCGAAACAATTATAAAATCCGGGCGGTTAGACAGCAATGATATTATTTTTGTACCCCGGCACGGCAATCACCATCAGTTCAGTCCAACCCATGTCAATTATCGAGCCAATGTCCAAACCTTAAAGGATTTAAAAGTTTCGCATATTATTGCTACCAATGCCTGCGGCAGCTTAAAAGCTGAAATTGGCAGAAGTGATTTTATTATTCCCAATCAATTCATTGACTTTACCCGACACCGGATTAATACGTTTCATGATGATTTTAGTCAAGGCATGTTCCATGAGGTGATGGCCGATCCTTTCGATAAATCATTGGGTGATCTGCTGTATTCGGTTGCCGGGGATCTGGGGTTCCGGGTTCATAAAGATAAAACCCTGGTAACCATTGAAGGACCCCGTTTTTCAACCCGTGCCGAGTCAAAAATGTATATCTCATGGGGTGCGGATATCATAAATATGACCGTGGCCACGGAGGCTGCTTTAGCGAAAGAAGCCGGGATCCCTTATGCCGTGATTGCGATGTCGACGGACTACGACTGCTGGAAAGAAGACGAGGAAATGCCCGTCTGGCAGGATATTTTAGCCATTTTTAATAAAAATGTTGATAATGTCAAAAAAATATTATTAGAAACCATTCATCGAATATCAAAACAAGAAGGTGCCAAATGAATTCAACGACGCCCCCGGCGGATGAAAATTACGATTATCAAAAATCATGTGAGTATATTAAAAGCAAAGTCCGGTCTATTCCGGACTGGCCTATCAAAGGTGTCATATTCCGGGACATAACAACCTTGTTGCAAGACCCCACGGCACACCGGGAAATAAGTCGTATTTTTTATGATCGATACGTTAATAATAATATCGAAAAAATAGTCGGCATCGATGCCCGGGGGTTTTTATTTGGATCCGTACTGGCATATAACCTGGACATCGGATTTATACCGATACGCAAGAAAGGCAAATTGCCCTATAGGACAATCGGTGAATCCTACAGCTTGGAGTATGGTCAGGAGACAATCGAGATCCACGAGGACGCCCTCGCCAGCGGCGAGCGTGTTGTTATTATCGATGATTTAATAGCCACCGGAGGAACCATTGGTGCAGCCGTGAATCTGGTTGAAAAACTGGGGGGTGACATTGTTGAATGCGCCTTTGTCGTTGAACTTCCCGATTTAAACGGTAAGGCGAAACTCGGCAATCGAAAAGCCTTTTCGATAATCGAATTTGAAGGGGAGTAAGGAATGTCGAGTGTCGAATGACGAATGGCGGAAATCGCTTCGCTCAGTCAATTTAATTAGTAGACAGAGTGCCTTAATTCGACCTTTATCATTCGACATTCATCATTCCAAACCGCCGTTGACATTTTTGTCCGGTTGTGTGATATTCCTACCTTCATTTTTTTATTTGCCAACCCGATCAGCACTCTTTAGCCGGAGGTTAACGCATGACTCATTACCAGCATCCCCAACACCCTGATATTCAAGATGATATGTGGCCCCAAATCGATGAGATTATTACCGCAAACCGGAATGTTCCCGGTTCGGTCATTGGTGTTTTGCGCGAATGCCAGGATGTTGTCGGATATCTGCCGGTCGAGTTGATAGACTATATCAGCAACGGACTCAATCTTTCCCGCAGCGAAGTTTACGGCGTGGCCTCTTTTTACTCGCTTTTCTCGTTTGAGCCCAAAGGGCGGCATTTGATTAAGGTGTGTATGGGAACGGCCTGCTATGTTAAGGGTATCAAAGAGGCTGTCAATCGCATTGAAAATAAGTACGATGTAAAGGAAGGTGGCACCAGCGAGGATCGGCGGTTTACTCTGGAAGCAGTCCGATGCCTGGGCGCTTGCGGGCTTGCACCCGTCGTGGTCGTCGATCAGGACACCTATGGTGCCGTTAAGGCTGACACGGTGATTGAAACCCTCGAAAAATATGAATAGGTATAAATGGCCTCAGAGGACTTGAAGGTTCCTGGTAACCGAATTGCAGGAGAAAAGAATGAACAAGGTTAGAACTCAGTTGATGCTCTGTGGCGGTACAGGATGTCATGCCAGTGGTACCGGTGAATTCCAGCGGGCCCTTGAGGAGGAGCTGCAGCATCAGGGCCTGGCCGAAGAAATTAAAATCATCGAAACCGGCTGCAACGGATTTTGTGCGGTCGGTCCGGTCATGCTGGTCCAACCCGAGGGTATTTATTATCAGAAGCTTAAAGCCAAGGATGTGCATCATCTGGTGGAAGAGCACTTTCTAAAGGGGCGTCCGGTTAAAAGATTATTCTATCAGGAACCCGCCTCCAAAGAAACCATACCGACCATGGAGGAAATTCCGTTTTTTGCCAATCAGATGTTCTGGGTGATGCGCAACAAAGGGGCCATCGATCCGGAGGTGATTGATGAATATATCGCCCGGGACGGATATTTCGGGGCCGCTAAAGCGCTGCAGGGGATGACGCCGGAGCAGATTGTCGGCGAGATAAAAAACTCCGGTCTCAGAGGACGCGGCGGTGCCGGTTTTCCGACCGGTTTAAAATGGGAATTTGCGCGACAGAGTCCGAGCGAGTTTAAATACGTCCTGTGCAATGCGGATGAAGGTGATCCCGGTGCATTTATGGATCGCAGTATCCTTGAAGCCGATCCCCATGCGGTTCTGGAAGGCATGATTATTGCCGCCAAAGCAATCGATGCCCGTCAGGGAGTCATCTATGCCCGGACCGAATACCCGCTTGCGATTCGCAGGTTGGGAATTGCCATTGAACAAGCCCGGGAATACGGCCTGCTGGGCGAAGACATTCTGGGGACTGGATTTAATTTTGACATTGACATCTACCAGGGCGCCGGGGCGTTTGTCTGCGGCGAAGAGACGGCCCTGATGCGGTCGATTGAGGGCAAGCGCGGCATGCCGCGGCCTCGCCCGCCGTTTCCGGCTCATCAAGGATTATGGGAAAAACCGACCATTCTAAACAACGTTGAGACCCTGGCTAATATCGGACAAATTATATTAAACGGAGGCGATTGGTATTCCAGTGTCGGAACCGAGAGCAGCAAAGGAACCAAGGTTTTTGCCCTTTCCGGCGATGTGAATAACATCGGTCTGGTAGAAGTGCCCATGGGCACAACCCTGCGAAATATTGTATATGATATCGGGGGGGGCATCCCGGCCAAGAAAAAATTCAAGGCAGTCCAGCTTGGCGGCCCGTCCGGCGGTTGCGTGCCGGAACAGCATCTGGATACGCCGGTGGATTATGAAGCAATCGCCAAAGTCGGTGCCATCATGGGGTCCGGTGGGGCCATCGTTATGGATGAAAACACCTGCATGGTGGATATGGCCCGGTTTTTCATGGACTTTGTACAGGATGAATCCTGCGGCAAGTGTACCCCCTGCCGTGAAGGCACGCGGCGGCAGCTGCAATTGCTCGAAAAAATTTGCGCCGGCAAAGGCGACCCCGAAGATCTGGCAACCCTGGAGGAACTTTCGGAGATAATCAAGGAGACGGCATTATGCGGGCTGGGACAAACCGGGCCCAATCCGGTCCTGTCCACCCTGCGTTACTTCAGAGACGAATATGAAGCCCACATTTATGAAAAGCGATGTCCGGCCAAACGTTGTGTGGCGCTGTTGAAATTTGAAGACGAGCCGGAGATGTGCACCAAGTGCGGGCTTTGTTTTAGGAGCTGTCCGGCCGATGCGATTACCTGGAAAAAGAAAGAGATTGCCTGGATAGATAAAGAAAAGTGCATTGAATGCATGACCTGTTTCGAAAAATGCCGATTTGATGCAATCTTTTAGCTGGAAGCTGGATTCTCGATGCTGGGTGCCGGATGCTGGATGCTCGATACTGGATACCCAAGACCTTAATGACCAATAACTATTCACTATCAACCAAACCATTTATATCCTTTTGGGGAGTATAACATGACTACCGCACTCATTTTGATGGGAGGCATGGGACTGATTATCAGTGCTGTTTTAGCTCTGGCATCAAAAGTTTTTTATGTGTACGTTGATCCCAAGGTCGAGGCTGTTGATGACGCTTTACCGGGAGCCAACTGAGGCGGTTGCGGGCTGCCGGGTTGCAGCTCCAATGCGGAAGCGATTGTGGCCGGCATCGCAGCGCCCAATTCGTGCGTGGCGGCCGGACCTGAGGTGGCTGAAGCCATCGCCGAAATTATGGGAGTTAAAATCGAAGCCAAAGAACCTGATATTGCACGGCCGGGTTGTTACTTCGGCGTGCAGGATGCCGATACGAAGTATATTTATAACGGCCTGGATGATTGCCGGGCGGTTGCCCTGTTGGGCGGCGGCATGAAGGTTTGTACCATCGGCTGCCTGGGTCTGGGAACCTGTGCCAAGGCGTGTCCCTTTGATGCGATTACCATGGGCCCCGAAGGATTGCCATTAGTCATTGAAGAAAAATGCACCGGCTGCGGCACCTGTGAGCGCGTTTGCCCCAAGCATATCATTAACCTTTCCTCTATTACGCGTCGCATTATGCGGGAATACACCGACGAAGAGTGCACCACGCCCTGCCAACGAGGCTGTCCGGCCGGTATCGACATCCGCGAATATATCCGGCAGATTACCCTGGGCAACCATCAACGTTCAGTTCAGGTAATCAAAGAGCGCAACCCCTTTCCCGCCATTATCGGCAGGATCTGCCCCCGCCCCTGCGAACTGGACTGTCGTCGAAATTTTATCGATGAGCCGGTTGCGATTAACTATTTAAAGCGTTACGCCGCCGATGTTGAAAGACAGAGCGGAACAAGAATTCTGCCTTACAAAGCCCCGCCTACCGGCAATCGCATTGCGGTGGTCGGCGGCGGAGTGGAAGGACTTTCAACCGCTTTCTTTACGGCCCGGCTGGGTCACGATGTCACCGTATATGAAGCCGGCCCCAAGCTCGGCGGGCTGTTGCGCAGCGCAATCGCCGCTGAGAGGCTACCTGCAGAAATCCTGGACTGGGACATCGACGGTATCCTGGAAATGGGAGTCAAGGCCGAGACCGGTAAAGCGCTGGGAAAAGATCTTACGGTCGAAAGCCTGCTACGGCAGGAGTTTAAAGCGGTATTTCTGGCAACCGGTGGCTGGGACAGCAGACTGGCTCGCGGAGCTATCAGCGAAATTGAATCCCCCGTCCCGGGCACCTGCATGATGGTCGATCTCTTAAAACTGGCGGCCGGTACCGATATATTCGCCGGTCAACCGGACCTGGTAATTTTCGGCGGCGGCAAATTGGCTCTGCAGGCAGCTAAAATCTGTCAAGATGCGGGCGCGGAAAAAATAACGATTCTGTTCCGTGAAGATCTGCAACATAGCCCCATAACCGACCTCGATGCCAACGAATCAGGCATCGAAGATCTGAAAGTTATCTACAACGCCGCTATTGAGCGCTTGAGGGGCATGGCAGATCATCTAACCGAACTGGAGTATATCGACACCCAAACGCGGGCAACCGTCACCATACCGGCACAGAACCTAGTTATTGCCACCGGACGGTTTCCGGAATTGATTTTCGTGAACAGAGAACTAACCGCAGGCGAAGCTGAAGAACCGGCTAAACCATTGGATGATCCCTTGAGCTGGGAAGCGTTTGCTCCTTATAAACAACCGGCGTTTAAAGACGAAATCGGGCTGTTTGCCGATGGTGATGTGCTGGCCGACTATAGTGCCGCGATTAAAGCCATTGGAGCGGGAAGAAGAGCGGCGGTTTCCTTGCAACAGATTATATACGGAATTGAGCCGGCACTTACCGATAAGGTGATCACGCCCCATTCCGTAATACAGGATGTCGATGATGTGGAAGCTGTGGCGGCATCTCAGCGCCGGATCATGCCGATTTGCAGCGGCAAGGAGCTTGCGGTATGCGGTGAGATTGAAAGAGGCTTTAGCGACGAAATGGCGCAGTCTGAAGCATCAAGATGTCTGCAATGCGGATTGATCTGCTACGCCCATTCTGCTTCGCCGGCCCGGGAAGAAGAATCCGTTCAAATGACGAACCCTTCAAATGTCGAATGACGAATGTCAAATGATGGAACCGCTTCGCTCATTTAATCATATTGACTAAAAGTTTTGGGTGATTATTTTTCGCTTGTTCAACTAATAAAACAATTTAAATTCACTGTGAGTCTTAATTGCAGTGAATCAATATTGTAAGGGACAGAATTCCTTAATTCGTCATTCCAAAGGGAACTCACACAATGGCCACCGAACATGGCATCGTTATTCGAATCGACTCGCAGGAGGCCTGGGTGAAGACCGTCAAATCCGGCTCCTGTGAGGGATGTACGGCCCGGGGAGCTTGCCATTCACATTCACTGAGCGACAGTGGTGATGTGGAGGTAAGCGCCATTAATGAGGCCGGCGCCAAGGTGGGTGACCAAATTGTCTTAAGTTTTGAAACTTCTTCTTTGCTAAAAGCGACTTTTCTGCTGTATGTGTTCCCGATATTATTTCTTGTTTTCGGTGCTGCAATTGGACAGGAGACGGCCCCTTATTTCAATTTCGACCCTTCAGGATTTTCTGCTATAATCGGTTTTTCATTCTTTTTCGCGGCGGTTTTGGTTATCAAAGTCAAGGCCAACAAAATGGCAAAAAAAAATGAGTACCGCCCCAAGATAATCAAGATTATTGCCTAATTGAGCAAAACGATGCTCAATTAGGCGGTATTTGTTATCGGTTAATCGCTATTGGATTCGGCGGGCAACATGATTTAATAATCCGATCGCCGGTGACTTTTAAAATTAGATATCAGCCCTTTCAAACAAATAACAAATAACGAATAACGAATAGCCGTCAACTCCCAATTAGCTTCAAGCACAGTGGGGGGCAGTTTAAGGTGATTCCGGTGGGTCTGTCGAGGGGAAAAGATCTTCGATACCATGGTTTTTTATTTTGGCCAGGCAGTCGTTGAGGGCTTCGGTTTCAGTTTCGCCAACACCCTGAAATTGCTGTTTGGCAATTAAATTGATCAAGTTTGGAACGGCAACAAATTTGCCTGCCAGATTACCGGCCAGACTTTCATGGAGGTCGATATAAATCATTCGCTGGTTTCGGATCAAATTATACCTCGATACTTTCGTCAGAATATCATTATCCATGAGTTCCCTCATTGCATACCTCTCTTTTTCTTTCAGGGCTCAACGGTTCAGCGTTTACAGGGTAAAAGTCGAAATCGTAGCCGGTAATTTCATTCTTCTTCCAAGGTGAATTTCAGGGGAAACCCATTTTCACGGGCCAACTCCGTGGCCTGGGTAATTTTGGTTTCAGCTACTTCGAAGGGATAAATACCGCAGACCCCGATCCCGTTCTTATGCACATACCACATCAGCCGGGTGGCATCTTCCAGTAGCTTGTTGAAGACAGCCAATAGAATTTCAACCACAAAGGCTCTGGGCGTATAGTCATCATTGTGCAGCAAAACCTTGAAATTCGGAGGTTCAGCGGTCTCATCATCGATGTCGGTTATGGTGTCATCCTGTTGATTCGGTTTATCGCCACTCATCGGATGCGTCTCCTATTGAAATACTTGAGGCCGGGATACGAGCTCAATATGCACAATCTAATGGCCAGGCGCAGAAAATCAAGTTCAAACCCTAAAAATAAAAAAGGCAGCTTTCAGCCAATGAAATGCTGAAGAGCTGCCCTTTGGAAAAATTTTGCTAAACTATACGGAATCTTTAAGCTTTTTGCCGGCTTTGAACTTAACTACATTGCGGGCCTTAATTTTGATCGGCTCACCTGTCTGGGGGTTGCGGCCCTTGCGAGCTTTTTGACGGGTCTTCTGAAAGGTGCCAAACCCTACCAGCGTGACTTTTCCGTCTTTCTTTTTCAGAGCCTTGGTAACGTTGGCCATGAACGAATCAAGTAGCGCGCCGGCCGCTACTTTTGAAACATTGGCGTCCTTGGCCATTTTTTCAATTAAATCTGCTTTTGTCATTTCTGCCTCCTTCTTAAGAGATTAAGTGTCAAGCCTTTCAAAGCTTTGTGAAATTCAATCTAACGCAAATCGCTGTGAAAGTCAATAGGCAAATGCCTGTTTTTAAGGGTTTTGCAAGAAGAAATTCTCGAAAAGCCCCTGATTTTAACATTTTTCAGGTGTTCAAGGTGAAAATTTTTCGAAAAACGGTAGCCGCAATCCTCGAGGATATGCTATATTTATGGATATAAAACCTTCAACGGACCATCAACGGGAGCGAAAATCCTGTTTAAAAAAATAGCGTTTCATGATAGAAGTGGCAAGGCGAAAGTCACGTGTCCCTGCGGGCACGCGTATATTTCTATTTTTGGAAATTGATGCCTGAGCGAAGAAGCAAATGAATGGTGGAGATTTTTGGTGAAAGCTAGATGCAGCTGGGCGGGGTCCGATCCGATTTACATGAAATACCACGACACCGAGTGGGGCGTACCGGTGCATGATGATCGTCAATGGTTTGAATTCCTGATTTTGGAGGGAGCGCAGGCGGGATTGAGTTGGCTGACCATTTTGCGCAAACGACCGAACTACCGCAGGGCCTTTGATAATTTTAACCCGGTTAAAATAGCGGCCTATGATACTGCTAAAATAAAAGTCTTGCTGTCAAATGCCGGCATCATTCGCAACAAACTTAAAATTGGTGCAGCGATTCAAAATGCCTCATCATTTTTGGCTGTACAGAAGGAATTTGGCAGCTTTGACCATTACATCTGGCAATTTGTCGGGGGCAGGGCTTTGAAAAACAGTTGGAACTCCGTGCAGGAAATCCCGGCCCAGACCCGGCTATCAGCTGCCATGAGTGCTGATCTTAAAAAACGGGGATTTAAATTTGTGGGACCCACAATCTGCTATGCATTCATGCAGGCAACCGGTTTGGTAAACGACCACATAGTCGAATGCTTTCGCTACACAGAGGTTTAAAAAATGACGTATTGCCAAAATTGTAACCGAAATCACAATGTCGGTTTTATTTCAACTCGTTTTGCGGGAACGGACGGCGTCTCATTGGAAACGGCCAAATGGGCGGATGTCTTTGAGAGGGTCGGTTTTACCAGTTATTATTTTGCCGGAGAACTGGACCGGCCACCGGAACGTTCATTTCTGGTTGAAGAAGCTCATTTTCAACACCCGGATATCAAAGATGTATTTCGTAATTGCTTTGGCACCCGGGTGCGAGGGCGCTCTGTCACCCAGAAAATATATGAGTTGAAACGCAAACTAAAAGATGATCTGTACCGCTTTCTTGATAAATATAAAATTGATCTACTGGTTCCGGAAAACGCCCTGACAATTCCATTAAACTTGCCGTTAGGCATTGCAGTTACCGAAATTATTTCCGAAACCGGCATTCCGACCATCGCCCATCATCATGATTTTTTCTGGGAACGTCAGAATTTTATGAACAACGCGGTCTGGGAATATCTTAACATGGCTTTTCCGCCACATCTGCCGACCATCCAGCATGTGGTTATAAATTCATCAGCGGATAATCAGTTGAGTCTGCGAACCGGTATATCAGCGACCATTATTCCGAATGTCATGGATTTTGAGCATCCGCCGCCGATGGTCGATGGATTTGATTCATGCGGGCTTGATTCTGCCAAAAAAGAAGCATTCGGCGATGGGTATGCGTCAGATGTGCGTCAGTCCCTGGGGGTCGCCGATGATGAACTGTTGATTCTGCAACCGACGCGAGTCGTAAAACGCAAGGGCATTGAACATGCGATTGAATTGGTACATCGGTTGGGTATGAAGGCCAAACTGATCATCTCCCATGCTTCCGGCGATGAAGGCTATGATTATGAGAGGCGGGTCAGGGAATATTCCAAACTGATGAAAGTCGACACCTACTTTGTATCCAATATAATTAACGAACATCGGGGGCTGACCAAAAATGGCCGGAAAATCTATACGCTGGAAGATGTTTATCCACATGCTGATCTGGTATCATATCCTTCGACTTTCGAAGGATTCGGCAATGCCTTTCTGGAAGCCATCTATTTTTGCCGGGCAATCGTCGTAAACACCTATTCCATTTATACGATGGATATTAAACCGAAAGGTTTTTCCGTAATTGAAATTGACGGCTATGTGTCGGATGAGGCAGTTCGCAAAACCAGAAAAGTTTTGACAGACCCTGAGTTTCGCAGCAAGATGGTTAAACACAATTACGAAACGGCCACACATTACTATTCCTACTCGGTGCTGCACAATAAATTGAAAACTCTGATTAAAGACTGCACCGGGTGCCCTCTGGAGTGACGAACCCCATGAATGAAGGATGCCGATTGACGTATTTGGGATTGATGGCAAATTAAACTAAAAAAAGGTTTTATGCTAAAGAATCACGGGACTCAATTGCTTGTTTAAGCCATCCTCCGGTGTCACATTCCTGAAAGAGATTCTGCCAGGCAATCAGTCCAATGCGAACCAAGCTGGCTCTGGCGTCGCTGAGGGTGTTTTGAATCATGGAAAGGTAGTTGATAATTGATTTGTCGCCGTAATAGCCCATCCCCTTTGCATCACCGACGGTGACCAAAAAAAGATTAAGTGCGGCAGCCGCATGACTGCAGTTCGTTTGAGCTGACCTGTCGGTCACTTTGCTTTCGAGCCTGCACCATGCCATTGTTATCTTTTATAGATTCAAGGCAAATTGGATAGCTTCACTCACCCGATCTAATTTATCCCCAGAAAGTGTTGTTATAAGCGATCCAATTTTTCCTTTTGATACTGTCTGAATATGATCTAGATTTATTGCACAGTCCTTTGTCATACCGTCTTGTGTATTAAGGAATACTTCGCTCGGTATATCTCGAACTGTCGAGGTAATGGGGGCTACAGTGACCTCTCCAAGATATTCCAGTATGGAATCGCGAGTCAAAATCAATATCGGACGTTTTTTATCAGGAGCCTTGAATTTGTACCATCTGATCTCACCCCTTTTCATTCATCCCCCCAATTCTGCTCATCTTCCCAAACACTGAATTCCTCCTGATTGACAGGGTGAATAGCATAACCCCGGCTGTGCTTTAGTTCAAGACGGCGAATGTTATATTGTCTGACTGCTTCTCGCAACGCATCTCGTGTAAAGGCGGAGCGAGTCGTTTTAAGCTCAGTTGCTATGGCGTCGACCTTTTTTACAAGGTCATCATCAAGGGTCATTTGTATCGTACGCATAGTAGCCTCCATTTATGTGGCATTTGATAGCTATAATATACCAGTATAATAATGTGTGTCAATCTAAAATATAGTCGTAGCTATTGTGAGGCGGGGTGAGATAACGTATTTCTCAGCGGCGAGGGAAGCGAGTCCGATGAAGAAAAAGGTTAAATATTCGATTCTGATAGGATGGATCTAAACACATCATCAAACACTTCTATTCTTAGCTTTGGGGGATTGTCGGGTATACGTCTTTGTAGATCACTGATCTTTTTATTGATATAGTTTTCAATGGCATCAGAGCGTTTCACTATATATTTCTCTGTGTGTTCTCTCTTTTGGGCAATGAGTTGATTCACTTGATCTTTGAATTGTAAATCACCTGTTGTTTCAGCTATCAAATTATCGATATGCATTGGAGGCTGTTCCATATATTTTATAATCCATTCGCAACATAGAGTTGGACGAATGGCATACATATATGTTTTGAGCCTTACCATACCATCTCCCTTTAATTGTTCGACGCTTTTTTTAGCCATGGACAAATAATGATGGCACGACGTTTCAGGCATGAAGGCAATCTTGGATAATTCAATCAATCTATCGAATGCTTCCGGCAAAACATGATATTGAATGGGAGAACTAAGCCATTCCAACAGCGGTGAGTTTGATTTCCGCATCAGTTGTAGTGATTTTTTCAGATCCCAGCCATTGACATCCAAAACATCGTCAATTGGCAATTCTATTACATCTCTTTTATCAGCAATGGACAGATACCAATCCATTTTGTTCGCATAAATGAAACGTACGTCGTAATCACTGTCGTTGGATGGGAAGCCCCATGCCCTGCTGCCCGACTCGCTGGCGAGGATGATCCTTACATTATATTCCTTCTCAATACGGTCCAATGCTTTGATAATTATTTCATTCATTCTCTCATTGATGCCTTAAATCTGCTTGCTTCCAATGTTTCACAAATAAAACCATCCCAATATTCAACGTCAACTTTATCTGGTAGATCGCTTTCGTTGACTAACTTTTCAACTTCATCCATCAAGGATTCCAGAACCTGTGCCACTTCCCCGGTATAATCCAACCGACCGGATTTCACATCTAATAGAAAAGGAGCATCCTTCAACGGAAAATTAATGGTGCCGGTCATTAAAATCTCTTTGGTCTGCACGGCAGCCCTCAGGGCATGGGATATTGCTTTCCAGTCGATATTTTTATTTTCTGCAGCAAGTTTTGCGCGGTGCCCATATTCATCGTAAAATTTATTTAGAATTGGCAATACGTATCCTATCGCCGAAGATTCTTGAAATGTTTTTCCGCACACTTGGTATTGCCGCATTGCGTTGGGGTCAACACCGAGGTCATGGCAATACTCGTTTCTTGGTAACTGGTTCCAAACATCTCGCAACCTGCCCTCAGGATCATTTGCTTTTAGAACTTTTAACACTTCTAATACTGCATTTAATCTTGAACCCTTAATGCCATATTTGCTCGCTTGTCTGCGGGCATAGTTTACAAATGAATTGAGATTTTTTGTATAGAATCTTGTTTTTTGCTTTACGATATTTCTCCAGATATCAGAACTTTGAACAAGCATTTTCTCGGGCGCATGTAACATATCCATAGCGACGGTTTGCCCATCGCAAGCTAATTTTAAAAAATAATGGAGCGAATAAACCTCTTCATCTACATCACCTAGGTTGTTTTTTACCAAGCCATTACTTGTCGTAAAACTACGGCATTTTGGTATCTTATTTAATAAAATTTCCTTCTTGGTGGGCAAGAAAACACCTTTATAGTCAACATCTGATTTTTCAGTGTTAGTACCGTAAAGATGCGATCCAAATTTCATTTTAACAATTAAGGTCATTTTTCATTTACTCGAGATAAGCTGCAGGCCACCAAAGTTAGAGAACCTGAGAACTTTACGCAAACCGCCCGGCTTTTCCTGTCAGCTCAATCTCGTTTGATCCTTAAGCCACACATGTAAGTACCCTAGATCAATTCGTAGAGAAACGTTTGGATCTGGATGCCTTTGAAGAATTTTCCTATCAGGACCGGGCGCACCGACTATTTCAATCAATTGCACTTCCCCCGGTAGAAATCTAATATGATTTCCTTCTTTACAAATATCACATACATGCCAAATCGCCTGAAGCTGTGGCCAGCTATATGGGCTATTTTCAAAAGCATTTTGGACTTCGATTTGACTCCCGCATTTTTTACATCGTATCATCAATATTTTGTCACGTAACGTTGAGGGTTTTTTCCGTCGTCCCAAACTAATGAAGAATATATCAGTTATGTCTACAAAAGTCAAAAATTCTAGATGGTTACGTAACGGTGCGCATATAGGGATGATGGATAAAACTATGTTGAACTGAGTCACGGTGTTCAATCAGCCAAAGTGTCTAAAAAGTATTTTCACCTATATCTATGGGGATTGTAAAAAGCACGATTCGATGATCGTTTTCGGCTTTTAATAAAGTGTTCTGATAATCAACATGTAGCTTTTTTATAGAATTGAATGGATAATCTAACTGTGAATTCTAAGTATTATTTTGAAGATAATACCTTGTGCGGTATGATATGCAACCGCTCAAATTGATATAATTAAATCCACAAGTAAGGCAAGAATAATGCTTGCTTAAAGGTATGGCTCGCATCCGTCGGTTGCGTCGAATCCTGATCCTATTGGACGATTTGCAAAAAGGACATCTTGTACCAGCAATATATTTTTTCATAGCAATTAAGAATTAAGGGTTTTATTTGATACTTGCTTCAGCAAGATTTATGCCGAACTAATGGCCAATGCAATAGTGCTTAATTATCAACGCGTTGAGAATTTTAATGTAGATATGCAGAAAACTATAAGGGCCTAAAGAGTTTGTCTGATAACCCGAACGGTTTTTAAGCCGAATTTCGGCTGAACAGAAATTAATTAATGAATTAATCATTAATTGTGTGCAGGAGTAAAAGAAAAAGATCACAGTAGATAAAA
>Ga0056115_1000058_pt1 | contig 62312 bp, 61 predicted proteins | sample WorMetOlspDAHAB1_FD_77007 | JGI IMG/M metagenome (GOLD analysis project Ga0056115, IMG submission 77007) | Marine gutless worms symbiont microbial communities from Max Planck institute for Marine Microbiology, Germany - Olavius sp. DAHAB.1 ...
GCCCCCGGCACCCAGTCGCCGCCCCGCCCGGCGGCCCAGCGGGAGAAAGCAGTCGGGTCGCCGTTGCCGGTCAGGACGCGCAGCATCTCCATGCCCAACAGCGGGCCGAACTTGAAGCCGTGGCCGGAAAAGCCCGTCATGACCCAACAGCGGGGTCCCGCCGGCTCGACGATGAACCTTTCTTCCTCGGCCACCGTGTAAAGACAGGCCCGGCCGCTGTCGATCCGCAGTTCGGACGTGTTCAGCCGGTGCTTCATGCGGTTCAAGAGGTCCTGCAGTTCGTAATCCTCGGTGCCGCGGTGTTCTTCCGGGTCGCCCGTCATGGAGAACGTGTGGACGCCGATCTTGACCCGCGAATGGGACACCGGCGGAACAAGATAGAACCCGATGGTGTCGTCGATCTCCAGCACCATGGGGTGGCTGGACCACATCGCCGCCTGTTCGTCGGGCGTGTCCACATAGGCGACGACCTGGCGCGACGGCGTCACGCGGCCGGCATAGTCCGGCATCAGCTTGGACAGCCAGGCGCCGACGGCCGCAATCACGATATCGGCGCCCACCGGCGGTCCGTCTTCCAGCACGACCGTTCCCGTCGCGGGGTCGATCTCGGTCACCTGCATTTGTTCGTCGATCACGACGCCATCCCGCCGCAGGTGATCGGCCAGGGTCGCGATGATCCGATTGGCCAAAAGCACCCCGCCATCTTGTAAATGGAAGGCGAAGGCCAGTCGCTCCGCGCGGACCGTCGGGTATCTTCTTTCCAGGGCCGCCCGATCCAGAACCTCATAGGCGATTCCCGCGTCGTCGAAAGCCAGTGCGGTGTCCTGGGCCCACTCCTCCTCGGCCGTTGACAGAACAAGGGTGCCGGTTTCGACGTAAAGACGCCTTCCCATGTCGCGCCACAGGGCGTCCCACGCCGCATGCGCGTGGCCCACCATCTCCATATAGCCGGCGTGCTTGCCGTAGGTGCGGCGGATCAGGCGGTGCTCGTCGTAGGAGGCGGCCAGGACGTTCGGCAGCCGTCCCTGTTCCAGCACGCGGACATAGTGGCCCTCGCGCGACAGGGCCCAGGCCAGGGAAAGGCCCATGATGCCGCCGCCAACAATGCAGACCGCCAGTCTTTCCATGCCAATCCGTCCGTCAGGTCTGACGGAACGCGATCTGCGCTCCGGCCAGATCCGTCAATGCGTTGCCGCAGGACTTGAACAAGGTGATCTGATCATAGAACCGCCGGCCGGCGATTGCACCCTGGGTAAGCTGGAACATATCGCCTGCGATGTCATCGTCGGCAATCTTGCCGTCCGCCATCGGTTGGGCGAAATCGCCGGTCAGCACCGCGCCGTCGCGGGTGTCCACGAACAGGCGTGCGGTCTCGACGACGGTGTCGTCGCTCTCCCGCCCGTCCGGCGTCATGCTGCCGACCAGGTCGATGTGCACGCCCGGCGTCAGCCAGCGCCCTTGCAACAACGGTTCCGCCGCCGCAGTGGCGCAGCAGATGATGTGGGCGCCCGCCACGGCGGTCTGCAGGTCGTCGGTGGCGGAGATGGTGAAATCGCGGTTGCTCAGGGTCTTTGCCAGCTTGGCGGCCTTACGGGCGTTGCGGCCCCAGACAATGACTTCCTTTATGGGTCGGACCTCGGCATGGGCCAGCACCAAGCCGGCCGACAGCGCGCCGGTGCCGATCATCAGCAGGCGCGACGCGTCGTTGCGCGACAGATAGCTTGACGCCAGCGCCGACAGGGCGGCGGCGCAACGTCGGGTCAGGTGCTGGCCGTCCAACAGCGCAAGCGGTTGACCGGTCTTTGCGCTGAGCAGCAGGAAGACGCCCATGCCCACGGGCTTGTCCAGCTCGGGGTTCCCCGGAAAGAAGGTCGCGATGCGCACGCCGATATGGCGTCTGTCCTCCCAGGCGGTCGCCATCGCCAGGCGACCGTCGGGCAACTCGGCGGGAATGTCATAATCGGTGCGTGGCGGCGCGGCGGTGCCCCGGCGATAGGCCTGGCGCAAGGATTCCGTCAGTGACCGCCAGGTCAGGCAGGCATCCATTTCGGCAGCACCGATCAGACGCATCGTCGTGCCACCCGGCCCCGCGCCTGCAGGTCAGGAAGGCTTGGCGGCGATCTGCGCCGCCCCGTTGCCCGCGGGCGGGGCGAGACCGGGATGCGGATCTTCCGGCTGCTGTTCCGCGGCCTTTTTCAGTTCGGCGACCTGCGCTTCGGCCTTTGCGGCGCGGCTTTCCAGCTGTCGGATCTCGGTTTCCTGCCAGCGCGCCGTTCGGTTCGCCTCGCGCATCCGGCCCCGGGTGCGCGACCCGGTCACCCAGGTCACCACGAACCCCAGCACGAGGCCGGCGAAAAGGGTGCAGAGCCACAGGAACCAAAGCGGCATGGCCTGCTTTCCCGGAAGCGGGAACAGCCCGACGGCGACTTCCTGGGTGTTCTCCACCGCAAAAAGGATACAGGCCGTCAGCAACGACCCGGCGAAAACGAGATACAGCAGACGCATCATCGCCGCTGCCGCTCGAAAACTGGTTCAGGCTTCTTGATTGATCCGTTCACGGAGTTGCTTCCCGGTCTTGAAGAACGGGACCGTCTTTTCCGCCACATCGACCGATTCGCCCGTGCGCGGGTTGCGGCCCACGCGCGCTTCGCGATGCTTCACGGAGAACGCGCCGAAGCCCCTGAGTTCGACACGGTCGCCGTTCACCAGCGCGTCGGCAATCTCTTCGAAAATGGTGGAGACGATCCTTTCGACGTCGCGTTGGTAAAGGTGCGGGTTCTTTTGTGCAATGCGTGCAATGAGTTCCGAACGTGTCATGGGCGGACTGCCCCCCTCCCTGATCTATTCGCCATTTACCGGCCCCTTCGACCCGGCCGGGCGGCTTTGTAACGCTGCTTTTCGATGATGGCTATCGCATTGAAAAGACTGCCAAACCACCATTGGCCCGTCAAGGACTTAGGTGATACCGATCGGTCTTGGCGCGAAAATAACGGGGCCCGGTCGCAGACCGGGCCCCAAATCGGAGAATCCGCCGTCGCGAAACGGCTTATTCCTTCTTGGCGTCGTCCGCTTCCTCGGCCTCGGCTGCGTCCTCGCCGGCCGGCTCCTCGGCGGCTTCTTCCGCCTCCGGCTCCTCTGCGGCTGCGGCTTCGGGCTCGCTTTCCGAATCGTCCTGCTTTTGCTTGTTGCGCAGGGCGGCGCCAAGGATGTCGCCGAGGGACGCGCCGGAGTCGGAACTGCCATAGCTGGCCATGGCTTCCTTTTCTTCCTCCACCTCGCGCGCCTTGATCGACAGCGACAGCTTGCGGCCGCTCTTGTCAAGCGACGTGACCTTGGCATCGACCTTTTCCCCGGCGGCGAACCGGTCCGGACGCTGTTCCGAACGGTCGCGGCTGAGGTCGGATTTGCGGATGAAGCCCGGGATGCCGTCGGCAACCGTAACCTCGATCCCGGCATCCAGCACCTTGGTAACGGTGCAGGTGACGACGCTGCCCTTCTTCAGATCGCGCATGCCGGCTTCGAACGGATCTTCGCTCAGCTGCTTGATGCCCAGCGAGATGCGTTCCTTCTCGGAATCCACGTCCAGCACCTTGGCCTTGACCATGTCGCCCTTCGTGTAACCGGCCAAAGCGTCTTCGGCCGACTTCTCCCAGGAGATGTCGGACATGTGGACCATGCCGTCGATATCCTCGGTGAGGCCCACGAACAGGCCGAACTCGGTGATGTTCTTGACCTCGCCCTCGACCTCGCTGCCGACCGGGAACTGGTTCATGAAGTCGTCCCAAGGATTGGCGGTGCACTGCTTGATGCCCAGCGAGATCCGGCGCTTCTGCGGATCCACGTCCAACACCATCACCTCGACCTCCTGGGAGGTGGAGACGATCTTGCCCGGATGCACGTTCTTCTTGGTCCAGCTCATCTCCGAGACGTGGACCAGGCCCTCGATCCCCGGCTCCAGCTCCACGAAAGCGCCGTAGTCGGTGATGTTGGTGACCCGCCCGGTGAACTTGGCGTTGACCGGATATTTGGCTTCCACACCCTCCCAGGGATCCGCCTCCAGCTGTTTCATGCCCAGGCTGATGCGCTGGGTTTCCGGATTGAAGCGGATGACCTGGACATTCACGTTGGCGCCGATCTGCAGCGCCTCGGACGGATGATTGATGCGCTTCCAGGAAATGTCGGTGACATGCAGCAGGCCGTCCACGCCGCCCAGGTCGACGAAGGCGCCGTAGTCGGTGATGTTCTTCACCACGCCCTGCAGGACCTGGCCTTCCTTCAGGTTTTCGATCAGCTCCGAACGCTGCTCGGCGCGGGTCTCCTCCAGGACGGCCCGGCGCGAGACGACAATGTTGCCGCGGCTGCGGTCCATCTTCAGGATCTGGAACGGCTGCTGGGTGCCCAACAGCGGCGTGATATCGCGAACCGGCCGGATATCGACCTGGCTGCCGGGCAGGAAGGCCACGGCGCCGGAGAGATCGACCGTGAAGCCGCCCTTGACGCGTCCGTAGATCACGCCGGTCACCCGCTCGCCCGCGTTGAATGCGGTCTCCAGCTGCTGCCAGGCCTCTTCGCGCTTGGCCTTCTCGCGGCTGAGCACGGCCTCGCCGTGTTTGTCCTCCATCCGCTCCACGTAAACCTCGACGGAATCGCCGGGTTTCAGGGCGGCATCCTGGCCGGCCGTCGCAAACTCGCGCAACGGCACGCGGCCTTCCGATTTCAGGCCCACGTCGATCAGCGCCATGTCGTTCTCGATGCTGATGATCGTGCCCTTTGCGACCGTGCCTTCCAGCGACGCGCGATCGCGCATCGACTCCTCAAGCAGATCTGCGAAATTCTCTTTTACCTGTGCGGCTTCCGCTGCCATGCGTACTTCTTCCTTTCGAATTCAGAGTTAAAGGCCGACCGGTTGTCTCCGACGGTCTCGCCCCGTTTGTCTCCAGACCGCGCGGCGGGGCGTTGCGCCGTGCGATCCCTACCCTTTTTCCCAAAAACAACGATGCGAGGCCGCCGACCGGGGTCGGGGCCCTCGCCAATACCTCAAGCGGTCCTTTCCGAGACCGTCTTCAGCGCGGTTTCCAGCGCGGCATCGGCATCCAGGTGGGTGCTGTCGATCACGACGGCATCCGGTGCCGGCCGCAAGGGCGCTACGCTTCTGCCCGCATCGCGGGCATCCCGTTCCTGCAGGTCCGCCAGGACGCTGGCGTATATACTGTCTATGCCGCGCTCAAGCAACTCCTTGTGGCGCCGCTTGGCCCGGGTTTCCACATCCGCCGTCACGAAAAGCTTCACATCTGCGTCCGGGCAGACCACGGTGCCGATGTCCCGGCCGTCCAGGACCGCACCCGCCTTGCCCGCCGGCGGCTCGGCCGCGAACCGACGCTGAAAGTCCAGAACCACCGCCCGGACCGACCCGATCGCCGCAACCTTGGAGGCGGCCACGGCGGCCCGGTCGCCGGCCAGTTCCTCGTCCTCCAGGTCGGCCTGCTGGAAGGTCCGGGCAACCCGGGTTGCCTCGGCAGGATCGCCCGGGTCCAGGCCGGCGCGCAGAGCCTTCAGCCCGACGGCGCGATAGATTTTGCCGGTGTCCAGGTGCACCAGGTTCAGCGCTTCGGCCAGGCGGCGGGCCAGGGTGCCCTTGCCGCTGGCGGCGGGTCCGTCGATCGCGACGATCATGCGGCCGGCGAGTTCCGCGGAGCCAGCCGGCCGCCCAGGCCGTTGACCAGGTCCGCAAAGCCCGGAAAGCTGGTCTCGATGGCGCGGGCGTCGTCGATATTGACCGGCGTACGGGAGGCCTGGCCCATGACGAGAAAACTCATGGCAATCCGGTGGTCGAAATGAGTGGTGACGGTGCCGCCGCCGGGAACGGCGCCGCCGGCGCCATGAACCACCATCCAGTCCTCGCCCGTTTCCACCGCCACATCGTTTGCGGAAAGTCCGTTGGCTGTGGCCGACAGGCGGTCGCTTTCCTTGACCCGAAGCTCGCCGATGCCGCGCATGACCGTGTCGCCCGCGGCGAAGGCCGCAGCAATGGCCAGCACGGGGTATTCGTCGATCATCGAGGCCGCGCGTTCGGGCGGAACCTCGACACCCTTCAACGCAGACGCGACGGCCGTGACGTCGGCGACCGGCTCGCCGCCCTCCTCGCGTTCGTTTTCGATGCGCAGATCCGCGCCCATTTCCAACAGCGTCGTGAACAGGCCGGTTCGCGTCGGGTTCATGCAGACCCCGGGCACCGTGACCGACGAGCCTGGCGCCACGATTGCCGCGACCAGCGGGAATGCGGCCGAACTGGGGTCGGCCGGCACCGCAAGATCCGCTGCCCGCAGTTCCGGATAGCCGTCCAGCGCCACCAGGATGGTGCCGTCGTCTTGCACCGTGGATTCGATCGCGCCGCCGAAATGGCGCAGCATGCGTTCGGTGTGATCGCGGGTCGCGGTGCGTTCGATCACCCGGGTCTGGCCGCGGGTGTTGAGGCCCGCCAGCAGCACGGCGGACTTAACCTGGGCGGAAGGGACCGGCACCTCGTACTCGATCGGCAGGGCCTCGCCGGTTCCCATGACTGCCATCGGCAGCGTGCCGTCTGCGCCACCGGCGAAACGCGCGCCGATCCGCTGCAGCGGTTCCGTCACCCGGCGCATCGGGCGCGCGCGCAGGCTGGCGTCGCCGGTGAGGATTGCGGTCAGGGGGTGGCTGGCCAGGACGCCTGCAATCAGCCGCGCGGCGGTTCCAGAATTGCCCATGTCCAGGATATCGTCCGGTTCGCGCAGACCGCCGACCCCGACCCCGCGCACGGTCCAGGCGCCGTCGCCGCGGCGCTGCACGTCCGCACCCAGCGCACGCATGGCCGCGGCCGTCGCCATGACGTCGTCCGCTTCCAAGAGACCCTCGATGACGGTCTCACCCACCGCCAGCGTGCCCAGGATCAGCGCCCGGTGCGAGATCGATTTGTCGCCTGGAGCGGACACGCGACCGGAAAGCGGGCCGGAACGCGCGCTGAGATAGGGAACCATCGGCACTGCCCTAAGGGTCGGCCGCGCATTCAAGCGCCGCCTGGGTTTTTGACGCCCCGTCTCTAGCACATGGATTCGGCCGCGGGCGAGTCCCGCGCGAATTCGGTAGCTATATTCGTTTCTTCGGTCAAAAATGCTTTTGACAGTCGCCTTTGATTTTGGCAAAGGGCAGTTTGGTCAGACGCTTGGGGGTCATGGGCGATTGACCGGTAAAAGGTTGACGCAGGGCCCCCGAAACGATGTGACCGTGCAAGCAACAATCACGAGGAGCGGTCGGGTGGCAAAGCCGGAATGGGGCACAAAAAGGCTCTGTCAGAGCTGCGGTGCAAAATTCTACGACATGGCGCGTAATCCGATCGCCTGCCCGAAATGCGGCGCGGCGTTCGATGTCGACGCCGCGGTCAAGCTGAAGCGCGGCCGAACGCCGCCGCAGGAACCGAAACCAAAAGAGGCGCCGACGGTCGAGGAAACCGACGCCGAAACGGAAGAAGAAGCTCCGGAACTCGATGCGGGCGAAACCGAGGACGAGGACATTCTGGAGAACACCGACGACCTCGAAGAAGGCGCCGAGGTGCCGATCGTCGCGACCGCCGAAACGGTCGAACGCGACGTCTGACACGCCGGTGCGGCACGGCGGCGGCATTTTTCGCTTCCACTCCACCGGGCGCGTCTCTATATAAGGCGCGTTTCGGGCGGCGGGCCCCAATCCCGCCGGCGCATGCGCGCAAAACCCGCGATGGGGCCGTAGCTCAGTTGGGAGAGCGCTACAATGGCATTGTAGAGGTCAGGGGTTCGATTCCCCTCGGCTCCACCACCCTTCGCCCTTACGGGCTTCGGGTGGCAGGCCACCAAAGGGGGCCTGACGCGCGAAACCGTTAGAGCGAAGGAGTGTCCCCCGAAGCCTTGGCGTAGGGGGACTGCCAGACCTAGCGCAGTCCCATCCTGACGACTACCATCCCCCCATGATTACCAACGCCGAACGCGCCGCCGCGCGCCGCGGTTACGACGGGCCAGCGCTTTTTTCCCATGGCTTTCGACCGTTCTTCCTGTTGGCCGGGATCTGGGCGCCGGCGGTTCTGCTGCTTTCGCTGTGGATGATGTTTGGCGATCCCGGCCTGCCGGTCGCCTGGGCGCCGGTGGACTGGCATGTGCACGAACTGCTGTTCGGTTATCTCGTCGCGGCGATTGCCGGTTTCCTGTTGACAGCAATTCCCAACTGGACCGGGCGGCTGCCGGTGAAAGGCTGGCCGTTGGCGGGCCTGGCGGCTTTGTGGATCGTGGGACGCATCGCCGTTTCCACGTCGGCGGTCTTCGGACCCGTTGTGGTCGCACTGGCGGACCTTGCGTTCCTTGCGGTCCTGGCGCTGGTGGCGGCGCGGGAAATCCTCAAGGGCGGCCACTGGCACAACGTTCCGATCGTCGCGGCAATCGTCCTTTTGTTCGCCGCGAACGCCGTCTTCCATGCCGAACTGGCCGGCTGGCCGGTCGGGTCGGGCGTGGCGGCCCGTCTGGGCGTTGCGATCGTGACCCTGCTGGTGGCGTTGATCGGCGGGCGCATCGTGCCCAGCTTTACGCGCAACTGGCTCGCCCGGCACGGCTCGTCTGCGGTGCCCGCGCCCTTCGGCGGTTTCGACAAGCTGACGCTTGTCCTCACCTTGATTGCGCTTGCCGCCTGGACGGTCATGCCCGACGGCGCGCCTATCGGCAGCCTGCTTGCCGTCGCCGCGCTCTTGAACGTCGTGCGGCTGGCCCGCTGGCAGGGTCTGCGCACCGGCGCCGAGCCGCTCTTAGGCATTTTGCATCTGGGGTACCTCTGGGTTCCGGCTGGTCTGGCCCTGCTGGCGGTCTCCGCCTTCGCGCCGAACCTCCCCCAGGCCGTGGGACTGCATGCGTTGACGGTGGGATCGATGGCGACCATGACGCTGGCTGTGATGAGCCGGGCGACCCTGGGCCATACCGGTCGGGCATTAACCGTGACGAACGGCCTGATCACGGCGTACTTGCTGATCACGCTGGCCGCGCTCAGCCGTGTGGCCGCGCCGCTGTTTTCGGATGGTTACATGCCGCTGGTGACGCTTTCCGCTGCAACCTGGGTCGGCGCGTTCGCCTGCTTCCTGGTCGCCTGCGGGCCGATGCTGGTGGGCCCGCGGGTGGACTGACGCGTCGGCGGATCGTGCACAATCAAATAGGACGCAAAACTGGAGATCCAGGTCTGACGCCTATTTTCAAGGCCAAAGGCCAGCGATGCCCGGTTTTTTCTATTGCTCGCGCAGGCTGAGAATATGGGCGATGACGTCGTCCATCTGGGACTCGGTCAGAACCAGGTCCGGCATGTTCCGCTTTGCGTGTGGTGTCTGCAGAAAAACCCTAAGACTCAGCGCGGTGGTCGACGGCATCGTCGCCAGATCCGGGAAAGGCGGCGCGTCGGCGCGATAGAGGCCGCTCTGCCCGACTGCCACCATGTGGCACTCCGCACACAGGTTCATCGCGAAACGCTGACCGGCGACCGGGTCGCCCAACTGCTGTGCAAGCGCACTGCCGGCCGACGACGCCAGGGCGCCCGATAGGAGCGTCAGCGCAAGTGTCCGGAAACGTCGCATGGCGTGTGGATCCATTTGGTAAAGGTCGACACAGGATACTGTGCTGTCCATAAACAAAGTCAAAACGTTAGGTCAATGGGCGAAGGGTCGCGCCCTAGCCCAGCTCGAACGTCGTGATCCCGTAGATCCGGTCCAGCGGCAGGTCAAGCGCGCGGCCCTTGTACATGCGCGCGGTCTCGAAGACCGGTGTCATGCCGAACCGTTCCGCCATGGCGACCGCTGCAGCGTTCGGTTGCGGCGGATCGAGGAAGACAGGCGCGCCTTTCGCCTGCGCCGCCAAGCCCAGGAACAGGCGTTCGGCTATTTCCGGTGCGTCCGCGAACAGGGGTCCGATCTTGTACCCGTCGCGGCATTGCCGGATCACGCCGTAACCGGCGACCGCGCCATCGGCCCCCGACGCCAGCAGCGCGGCGCGACGTTCGGGCATCAACCAACAGCGCAGAAACGCCTCGCGCCGGGCCGGAAAGAAAGCGCGGTCGTACGTGACCACCCGTTCGACGTCTTCTTCTGCCACCGCAACCAATCCGTCGGGCGGCGTATCGACCGCGACCGTTCCGCCGTATCGCACGTTGCGATGGGCGAGTGCGAAGCCCGATTTCGCATAGTTGTCCTGCTGTGCGACCACACCGTCCAGCCCGACCGTGCGCGTGCCCAGGCGGGCCATGCCGGCCTGCCAGATCCGCCAGCCCAACCCCCGTCCCCTGAAATCGGGATGCACGATATAGAAACCCAGAAAACCGAACGCGTCCCCGTAGGCCACGACGGAGATACTGGCGACGGGCCGGTCGTCCAGGAGACCGACGAGGAAGCCGTCCGGATCGGCCGCGCGAAAGCAAGCCGCATCGGCCAGCCCCGGGTTCCACCCCTCCGCCGCCGCCCAGTCGATGGCCAGCGCAAGCTCGTCTGCGGTCATGCTGCGGATCGTGTAGGGGTCGGTATCGGTCATGGGCAGGGAGCGGTGTACGCGTCGGTTGTTGCGGACTGAAACGGTGCCGGCTGCGGTCGGATGCTAAGACGCCTCCTCGTCTTCCCTGATTGACTGCTGCACCTTGAGGCTCATCCAAACGGCATAGACGGTGGCCAGGATCGAAATCGTCAGCCACAGATTGTCTTTCTGGGTGACAAACTCGAAGACGACCCAGGCCAGGCACACCACGATCAGCGCGATCCGCCGGCCAAGCGGGCGAAACCATGCCAGGTCGCCGGGCGAGATCTTCACGGCTACACCACGTCGGCGGGTTTCCAGAACGCCGCGTCCTTGTCCATCACCCAGGCATGGTCCTCGGTGAAATCGGGCACCGTGTAGGGATTGTCGGGCAGGTGCCGGATCACCCAGGCGTAGTACATGCCGTAGCCCGGCGCGCTGCACTGGGCGTGGTCGAATCCGTCGAAGATCTTCACGGTGTCGAACTGCTTCACCTTCATGACGTCGTCGCCCAGTTCGGCGTGGCCGTACCCCTGGGGCTCTGTGAAGCGGTAATGGTAGATCTCGGGCTGCGGGTGGTGATGCGGCGGATAGCTGGACCAGCGGCCCGGCATGGTGATTACCTCGCCCAGCACCAGTTCGGCATGTTCGTCGCTGTTCGTCCCGTCGAAGATGGTGCGGACGAAACGATAACACGCGCCGTCGACCTGGCCCTTGCCGCGGTGTTCGTTGGGCACGTCTTCCGGTCCGTAGAAGCGCGGCGCGAAATGCCGGCTGTTCGGCACTTCGTAAACGGTGAACTCGCAATCCGATTTTGCGGTGATGCGGAGATGGACGCCGGCGCTGACATGGACGCAACTGGGCGATTCATCGAACAGCGAACGGCGGATGAAGGTGGCCGTCTGCTCGCCGACCGAGATCTCGGCGGTGCCCTGCATCAGCAGATAGGCCAGTTCGTGGGTGGTGTCGATGGCCTGGATTTCGCCTTCGGTCATGTTCAAAACGCCGAAGCCGATGCCAGTATTGTCCTCAGCCTCGTCATAACGGGTGATTTCCGTAAAGCCTGAGCCGAAGCCGTCGCGGTGGTCGGTCAAATGCAACGTCATGATATCGGTGTTCCCCTGTCGCGGGTGAGTGCTGCGTCGTTCACGTGCTCCGCCTGCCCTGCCCGAATGAACCAAATTCTCCATTTGACTGGCAAGTCCGGAATGCGGATTTTGAGAAGGAACGCGGAGGGCCTGCCTTAACCGCGGTGAAGTTGGGAGGAGATGGGCATGCCGAATCTGGAAGGCAAGATCGGAATCGTCACCGGCGCCACGCAGGGCGTGGGCGAAGCGATTGCACGCGAGGCCGCGTCATGCGGCGCCGCGGGCATCGCCCTGGTGGGCCGCAACGCCGAACAAGCGGACGCGGTGGCCCGCACGCTTGGATGCGAGGCGCTGTTCGTCCCGACCGAACTGTCCGACCCGGACGCCTGCCGCGCCGTCGTACCGGCCGCGGTGGAAAGATTCGGACGGGTGGATTTTCTGGTCAACGCAGCGGGCGCGACTGACCGGGGCGGAATCCTGGATCAGGACCTTCAGACCTGGGACAAGCTGTTTGCCGTCAACGTCCGCGCGCCTTTCATCCTGATGCAGGATGCGGCGCGGGTGATGGTCGAACTGGGCGTGCCCGGGGCCATCGTCAACATCATCACCATGACCAGCCATGGCGGCCAGCCGTTCCTGGCGGGGTATTCTGCGTCAAAGGGCGCGCTGGGCACCTTGACCAAGAACGCGGCCAACGCCCTGCGCTTTCGTCGGATCCGGGTGCTGGGCCTGAACATTGGCTGGACCGACACGCCGAACGAACACAAAGTCCAGGTGGAAACCATGGGGCTGCCGGAAGACTGGCTGGCCCAGGCGGAAGCCGAGCAGCCCTTCGGCCAGCTGATCAAGCCGCAGGAGATCGGAAAGATGGTCGCCTTCTTGCTCAGCAGCGATGCGGGCGTCATGACCGGCGCCCTGATCGATTACGACCAGATGGTGATGGGAACCTATGAATAGGAACAAGCGCCGATGATCAATTTCTGCCAGTTCGGTGCGGGGCGGATCGGGGAGATCCACGCCGCCAACATCGCCGCCAGCCGCCGTGCGTCCTTGCGCTACGTTGTCGACGTTCACGCCGCCGCCGCGGACCGCCTTGCCAAGGAGCATGGCGGCGCCGCAGCCGACGTGGGCGCCGCCCTGGCCGACCCCGAGGTGGACGCGGTTCTGATCGCCAGTTCGACCGACACCCATGCGGACCTGATGGAACGCGCGGCCGAGGCCGGCAAGGCGATCTTCTGCGAAAAGCCGATCGACCTGGACATGGCCCGGGTCAATGCATGCCTGGACGTGGTCGGCGAGAAGGGCGTGCCGTTGATGCTCGGGTTCAACCGGCGCTTCGATCCCAGCTTCCTGGCATTGAAATCGGCCGTGCGCGCCGGCCGGGTCGGGTCGGTGGAGATGGTGCAGATCGTCAGCCGCGATCCCGGGCCGCCGCCGATCGAATACGTCAAGGTCTCGGGCGGCCTGTTTCGGGACATGATGATCCACGATTTCGACATGGCGCGCTGGCTGCTGGACGAGGAGCCGGTCGAGGTTTACGCCAACGCGGTCTGCGTGGTGGACAGCAAAATCGGCGAGGCCGGCGACGTCGACACCGCCGCCGTGACCCTAAGAACGGCGTCGGGCAAATTGTGCCAGATCTCCAATTCAAGGCGCGCCGTCTATGGCTACGACCAGCGGATCGAGGTGTTCGGGTCGGGCGGCATGCTGCAGGCGGAAAACCTGCGTCCCACCAGCGTTGTCCATTCCAATGCGGAAGGCGTGACGGAAGACCCGCCCTACAACTTTTTCCTGGAACGGTATCCCCAGGCCTACCGGGCGGAACTGGATCATTTCATCGATTGCCTGGAAACCAAGACCGCGCCCAGCCCCACCGGCAGCGACGGCGCAGCAGCGCTTGCCCTGGCCGACGCTGCGGTCCGGGCCTATGCGGAACGGCGCGCGGTGGAGGTCGAGGTCTGAGCGCGGCCGTCATCATGCCCGTCGTCGTGATGGCCGCCGGTTCCGTCGATTTCAACTAAGGGGGCGTCATGGGGGAGATCGGCGTCGCGGTGATCGGCGCGGGCTATATGGGCAAATGCCACGCCATGGCCTATACGGCCGCGGCTGGCATTTTCGACGTGCCTTTGAAACCGCGTCTGGAAATCCTGTGCGACCTGGACCGCGAAAACGCGAAAGCGTCGGCCCGGCGCTACGGGTTTGCCCGCGACACCGACGACTGGCGGCTGGTGGTGGAGGACCCTCGCGTCGATGTGGTGTCGATCACCACGCCAAACGGGCTGCACCGGGACATGGCGATCGCCGCGCTGGAGGCCGGCAAGCATGTCTATTGCGAAAAACCGATGGCGCTCACCCTGGCCGATGCCGAAGAAATGGCCGCGGCGGCGCGCAGCGCACCGGGCAAGACGCTGGTCGGCTACAACTACATCAAGAACCCCGCGGTCATCCACGCGCGCCGCATCATCGAGGACGGCACCATCGGCCGGCCGGCGCGTTTTACAGGCCACTATGACGAAGACTACATGGCCGACGCCACCATTCCCTATTCCTGGCGCTGTCGCGTGGCGGATGCGGGCACCGGCACGCTGGGCGACCTCGCCTGCCACCTGGTCAGCGTGGCGCATTACCTGATGGGCCCGGTCGCCGCGGCGATGGCGCAGACGGCGATCGTGCATGCTGAGCGGCCCGACCCCGACCGGCCTGGTACCATGGGAACGGTGGAGAACGAGGACGTGGCCGATGCCCTGATCCGGTTCGACAGCGGGGCGACAGGCGTGATTTCCTCCAGCCGGGTGGCCTGGGGGCGCAAGAACCGGCTGGCCTTCGAGATCACCGGCACCGCGGGCACGCTGGTCTTCGACCAGGAGCGGATGAACGAACTGTGGCTCTACCAGGGTGAGGCCGGGGGCGGCGGACGGAGCGGCGCCCCGCTGGAAGGGTTCCAGCGCATTCTCACCGGACCGCAGCACCCGCCCTACGGCGCCTTCGTCCCGTCTGCCGGTTGCGGTCTGGGCTTCAACGACCTGAAGGTGGCCGAAGCCGGGCACCTGCTGACCGGCCTGGCCGAAGGCACGGACCTCAGCCCCGATTTCGAGACAGCGCTGAGCGTGGAACGGGTGATCCACGGGATCGTGGAAGCCGCGGAAACCGACAGGTGGGTTAAAACGCAATAGCCCCTCTCCCCGGCGGGGAGAGGGGTTGGGGTGAGGGGGTTCCGGTGCCGAAACCCCTTGTCCTGTAACCCCCTCATCCGGCCCTTCGGGCAACCTTCTCCCCGCGGGGAGAAGGGAACCTACTACTCGGCCGCGGCAGGCTGCGCCGCGTCGATCCGCTCCACTTTCGCCGCGCAGAACTTGAACTCGGGGATCTTGCCGAACGGGTCCAGGGCGGCGTTGGTCAGTTCGTTGGCGGCCGCTTCCACGAAGGCGAAGGGAATGAACACCACGCCCGGGGGCACGGCGTTGTCGGCCCGCACCATGATTTCGATCGACCCGCGCCGGGTCGAGACCCGGACCTTGTCGCCCGGCGCGACGCCCAGCGTTGCGATATCCGCGGTGTTCATCTGCACGACCGCCTCGGGCTGGACCGCGTCCAGCACGAAGGACCGCCGGGTCATGGCCCCGGTGTGCCAGTGTTCCAACTGCCGGCCGGTCGACAGGACGAAGGGAAAATCCTTGTCCGGCTGTTCGTCCGGCGGAACGATCTCGGCGGGCACGAACTTGCCCAGACCGTCGTCTGTCGGGAAGCGGTCGGAGAAGACAATGTCCTGGCCGGGATGGTCCGGCGCCGGGCAGGGATAGGCGACCGCGTTTTCTTTCTCCAGCCGGTTCCAGGTGATGTTGTCCAGCGACGGCATCGCCTTTTTCATCTCCGCGAACACGTCCGCCGGGCCGGCATAGTTCCAGTCCAGCCCCATGCGCCGGGCAATCTCCTGGACCGAATGCCAGTCCGGCCGCGCCTCGCCCGGCGCATCCAGCGCCTTGCGGCCGCGTTGCACCTGGCGGTTGGTGTTGGAGACGGTCCCGTCCTTTTCGGGCCAGGCGGTCGCTGGCAGGATCACGTCGGCGAACATCGCCGTTTCGGTCAGGAAGATATCCTGGACCACCAGATGCTCCAGCATGGCCAGCGCGTCGCGGGCGTGGTTGACGTCGGGGTCGGACATGGCAGGGTTTTCGCCCAGGATGTACATGCCCCTGACCTCGCCTTCGTGGATCGCGTCGACGATCTCCACCACGGTCAGGCCGGGATTGGGGTCCAGGTCCTTGCCCCACAGGTCCTCGAACCTGGCGCGCAGAGTGGGGTCCCCCACCTTCATGTAGTCGGGGAACACCATCGGGATCAGGCCCGCGTCCGACGCGCCCTGCACGTTGTTCTGGCCGCGCAGGGGGTGCAACCCGGTCCCCGCACGCCCGGTCTGGCCGCACATCAGCGCCAGCGAGATCAGGCAGCGCGCGTTGTCGGTGCCGTGGGTGTGCTGCGACACGCCCATGCCCCAGAAGATGATCGCGGCGCTGGCGCGGGCGTATTTGCGGGCCACGGTGCGCAGCTCGTCCGCCTCGATGCCGCACAGCGGCGCCATCGCCTCGGGCGTGAATTTCTTCAGGTGTTTTTTCAGCCTCTTGAACCCGGCCGTATGGGCCTGGATATACTGCTTGTCGTAAAGCTTCTCCTCGACGATCACGTTCATGATCGCGTTCAGCATGGACACGTCGGCGCCCGGCTTGAATTGCAGCATGTGGGTGGCGTGGCGCTTCAGCGCCTGCCCACGCGGATCCATGACGATCAGCTCGGCGCCGCGCTTGGCCGCCTGCTTGAAATAGGTGGCCGCGACCGGGTGGTTCTCGGTCGGGTTCGCCCCGATCACCACGATCACGTCGGAATCCTTGACCGCATTGAAGGGCGCGGTCACTGCGCCCGAGCCGATCGTCTCCATCAGCGCCGCCACCGACGAGGCGTGGCACAGCCGGGTGCAGTGGTCCACGTTGTTGGTGCCGAAGCCGGTCCGCACCAGCTTCTGGAACAGATAGGCTTCCTCGTTGGAGCATTTGGCCGAACCGAAGCCCGCCAGCGACCTGGGCCCGTGGGTGTCCCGCAGGGTCTTCAGGCCGGAGGCCGCCAGTTCCAGTGCCTCTTCCCAGCTTGCCTCGCGGAAATGGGTCAGCGGCTTGCGCGGGTCCATGTTGATGCCCTTGGGCAGCCCCGGCTTGCGAATCAGCGGTTTGGTCAGGCGATCGGGATTGGCGACATAGTCGAAACCGAAACGGCCCTTGACGCACAGCCGGTTTTCGTTGGCCGGCCCGCCGGCACCTTCCACCCAGGCGATCTGTTCCTTGCCGGTCTTCTTGTCCTTGCGCAACTTGTAGGTGATCTGGCAGCCGACGCCGCAATAGGGGCAGACCGAGTCCACCTCGCGGTCGGCAGTGCGCCCGCCGCGGCCCTTGGCGTCGACAATGGTCTTCGGCATCAAGGCCCCGGTGGGGCAGGCCTGCACGCATTCGCCGCAGGCAACGCAGGTCGACTGGCCCATGGGATCGTCGAAGTCGAATACGATCTTGGACTCCGCGCCGCGGGCCGCCATGCCGATCACGTCGTTGACCTGAACCTCCCGGCAGGCCCGGACGCACAGGTTGCAATGGATGCAGGCATCCAGATTGACCGCCATCGCTGCATGGCTGAGGTCCGGCTTGGGGTTCGTGTCTTTGGGGAACCGCGAAACCGAAACCTTCATCGCCTTCGCCCAGGCATTGAAGTCGGATTCGGTGTCGTGCGCGTCCTTGGGCGCCGGCTGGTCCGCCATCAACAGTTCCATCACCATCTTGCGGGCGGACCGGGCGCGCCGGGTCTTGGTCTTGACCACCATGCCTTTCGTTGGCTGACGCACGCACGACGCAGCCAATGTGCGCTCGCCTTCCACCTCCACCATGCAGGCGCGGCAATTGCCGTCGGCGCGGTAGCCCGGCGCGTCCTTCCAGCACAGGTGCGGGATGGTCGTGCCTTTGCGTTTCGCGACCTGCCAGATGGTTTCGCCAGGCGCCGCGGTGACTTGTTCGCCGTCCAGAGAGAAGGTGATCCTGTCTGCCATCACGACACCTCCTCCTTGAAGTGCTTCAGGACCGCGCGGATCGGGTTGGGCGCCGCCTGGCCCAGGCCGCAGATCGAGGCGTCGGCCATCGCCGACGACAGTTCCTCCAACAACGGGGCGTCCCATTTTCGCTTGCTCATCAGCTTGACCGCCTTTTCGCAGCCGACCCGGCACGGCGTGCACTGGCCGCAGCTCTCGTCTTCGAAGAACCGCAGCAGATTGACCGCCGTGTCGGCCATGGAATCCTGGTCGGACAGAATGACGACCGCATGCGACCCGACCAAGGCGCCGTATCGCTCCAGCACGCCAAAGTCCAGCGGCAGGTCGCCCATCGATGCCGGCAGGATGCCGCCGGACGCGCCGCCCGGCAGGTAGGCCTTGAATTCATGGCCGTCTTCCATGCCGCCGCAGGCTTCGATCAGTTGCTCCGCCGTCGTGCCGGCGGCGGTCAGCACCACGCCGGGGTTCCTGACCCGGCCGGACACGGAGTACGAGCGCACGCCCTTGTGCTCTCCCCGCCCCTGCTCGACGAACCAGTCCTGTCCCTTGGCCAGGATTTTCGGGATCCAGTAGACCGTCTCCACGTTGTGCACCAGGGTCGGGCGACCGAACAGACCGACCTGTGCCACGTAGGGCGGGCGGTGGCGCGGCAGCCCGCGCTTGCCTTCGATCGATTCAATCATCGCGCTTTCTTCACCGCAGATATAGGCGCCCGCGCCGCGCCTCAGCCGGATGAAGCCCTCTGGCACCAGACCCTTTTTTTCCAGGACCCCGATCTCTTTGGTCAGGATCGCATGAACGGCGGAATACTCGTCGCGCAGATAGATATAGACCGCCGCCGCGTCGACGCCCCAGGCCGCGATCAACGCGCCTTCCAGGAACCGGTGCGGCTTGGCGCTGAGGTAGAGCCGGTCCTTGAAGGTGCCCGGCTCGCCCTCGTCGGCATTGATGCAGACATAGCGCGGGGCTTCGCCGGCGCGCACGAAGGTCCATTTCTGGCCGGACGGGAAGCCGGCCCCGCCGAGACCGCGCAGCCCGGCCTCCTTCATGGCCTCGATCACCTGATAGACGGACATCTTGCCGTCGCGCAGCCGTTCCAGGATCCTGTAGCCGCCGGCCCGGACATAGGCCTTGTAGCGCTGGTATTTTGGCACCTGGGGCTTGACGTCGCGCGCCTTCGCCGCGCCCAGCAGCATGGCAACGGAAACGTCGCCCAGATAGTTCTTGCCGACCGCGGCTGCCGGGGCCTGGTCGCACAGCCCCATGCAAGGGGCGTGCACGACGCGCACGTATTTCGGGGCCCTATCGCCCAGGCGCCCCAGGATGTCCTGGGCGCCGGCCATTTCGCAGGAAAGCGAATCGCAGACCCGGATCGTCACTTCCGGCGGCGCATCCTCGCCCTCTTTGACCACGTCGAAGTGGTGATAGAAGGTCGCCACCTCGTAGACCTCGGCCTGGGCCAGCCGCATCTCCTGGGCCAGTGCGGCAAGATGCGCTGCGGAAATGTGACCGTAGCGGTCCTGGATCAGATGCAGATATTCGATCAGCATGTCGCGCTGAAGGCTCGCCCCCTTCAGCAGCTTCCTGACCTCGGCCAACGCCGCGGGGTCGGTCTGCCGCCCCTTGGGAAAGGCGCGCGCCTTTCCGCCCCGGCGCCCGCCCGGGCGGGGCGGCTTCGCGGTCTTGATCGGCCTCATCTCGTTCATCGTGCGCACGCCCTATTTGATCAGCGGAAGCAGTTTCTTGAAACTCTCGGTGCCGGCCCGGCCCAGCCATTCGAACACCACCATCTCCGTCGTGACAATACCCGCGCCCAAGGCGCTGAGACGGTCGAGACAGGCCTTCTCGCTTTCCAGGCTGCGGGAAGAGGTGGCATCGGTTACCACGAAAACCTCGTAGCCGTCTTCCATCAGATTGGCTGCTGTCTGAACGACGCAGATATGCGCCTCCATGCCCGCAATCACGGCCTGCCTGCGATCAAGCGCCTTGAAGGTTGCGGCAAAGCCGGTGTCTTCCATGCAGGAGAAATGGAGCTTTTCCAGGACCGGAAAACCCTGCGACACCGCCGCCAGTTCCGGGACCGTATGGCCCAGCCCCCGGGGATATTGTTCCGTCAGCAGCACCGGCACGTCCAGGTCGCGGGCCGCAGAGACCAGAAGCCTGGCATTCCTGATCGTGCGCGCCGGCGCCTGCATTGCGGTGACCAGCCGTTCCTGCATGTCGATGACGATCAGGCATGAAGCGGCCGCCCTGATCAGCATCGGTCTGGGCCCTGGCCGCCTATCGGGGATCTGTCCCTCATGCGTGTCCGGGCGTTCCCTCAGACCGCATTTTGGCGGCACGGCGGAAGCGGTTGTAGACCGGATAGAGAATCAGGGCCGCGGCAATGGCGATGCAGATGGCCGAGATCGGCCGTTCCACGAAGATCAGCACATCGCCCTGGGAGCTGAGCAGGGACTGGCGCAGCGACCGTTCGGCGAGCGGCCCCAGGACGATGGCCAGCACCGCCGACGCCACCGGGTAGTTCAGCTTGCGCATTAGATAACCGACCACGCCGAACAGGAACATCAGCCAGACGTCGTGCATTGTCTGGGTGGGCGCATATCCGCCGACGACGCACAGGACGAAGATGACGGGCGCCAGGATCGTGAAGGGCAATGTCAGCACCTTCACGAAGATCGGGATGAAGGCCAGGTTGATCAGGACCGTGAACACGTTGGCGATATAGAGCGATCCGATCAGCCCCCAGACGAAATCGGGATGTTCGGTGAACAGCAACGGCCCGGGCCTCAGGCCCCAGATGATCATGCCGCCCAACAGGATCGCCGTGGTCGGCGAACCGGGAATGCCAAGCGTGATCATCGGCAGCATCGAGCCGGTGGAGGCCGCGTTGTTGGCCGCTTCCGGCGCCGCCACGCCCGCGACATTGCCCTTGCCGAAGGAGTCCGGGTCCTTCGAGAAGGTCTTGGCCAGGCCGTAGGACATCAGCGAGGCCGGCGTCGCGCCGGCGGCCGGCAGCGTGCCGACGAAGTAGCCCAGCACCGAGCCCACGACCGTGGTTTTGATGTAGTCGCGGACGTGTCCCACGTTCTCCAGGAACGCGCGCCAGGACGTCTTGACCCGGTGCACCGTGACGTCGCCTTCGCTCTGTTCCAGCGTCCACAGCATCTCGCCGATGCCGTAGATGCCGATGGCCAGAACAAGGAAGTTGATGCCGTGCAGGAACCCGGTGATGTCGAAGAAGATCAGGCGCGGCTTGCCGGAGATGATGTCCAGGCCGATGGTCGCCAGGATCAGGCCGATCAGGATCGAGAAAATCGTCTTGGGGATATCGTCGCCGCCCAGCCCGATGAATGTGGCGAAGGCCAGGACCATCAGCGCGAACTCCTCGGCCGGCCCGAATTTCAGCGCGAACGCGGCCAGCGGCGGGGCGAACAGGGTGAACAGGACGACCGAGATCGTGCCTCCGATGAAGGACGCGATCGCGGCGGCCGCCAGGGCCTTGTCGGCCTTGCCCGACTGGGCCAGCGGCCGGCCGTCGAAGACGGTGGCGACCGCCGTAGAGGCGCCCGGTATCCCCAACGTGATTGAACTGATCGCGCCGCCATACATGGCGCCGTAATAGATCGCCGCCAGGAACATGATCGCCGCCGTGGGCGGCACCAGAAAGGTGATCGGCAGCAGGATTGCGACGCCGTTGACCGATCCCAGGCCCGGCATGGCGCCGATGAACAGGCCGATGACGCAACCCAGGATGATCATCGTCAGGTTCAGCGGCTGGAATGCTTCGACCAAACCGCCGCCCAGGGCTAGAAGGATTGTATCCATTTTATGTCGCGTCCCTGTTCTTGTGCCCGCAGCCGTTGCTTGAAGATGGCCGGCTCAGTACATCAGGTCGTAGATCGGATAGAACAACGGCTCGGTAATGGCCTTGGGCAAGGGGATGGTCAGCGCCCACTCGAACAGGCAGAAAATGAACACGGGGATGCCGATGGTCAGCGCAATGGTCACCGTCCAGGAATGGCGGCCGACGAATTTCAGATAGAACAACAGAAAGACAAACAGCGACGCATAGATGCCGACGAAATGCGTCGCGATCAGCAGGAACGCGATCGCGCCGGCCGATATGCCCACGACGGAAAGCGCATTGCGGGAAATGTAAATCTCGTTAGACCGCGATTCCGGCGTCGCCCGCAGGAACCAGCGCACCAGCGTCACGATCGACGTCAGCAACAGGCCTGTCGACAGCCAGAATGGCCAGAATCCCGAGCCCGGACCCTTCTCCGGAATCCAGCCGATGGCCAGGTCGGAGCTTTTCCACATCAGGGCGAGCGAAACCAGAATGGTCGCAATCGCCATCAGGAATTCGGCTGTCCGTACGCTCATTTTGTCCTCCCGTCCCCCCGAACCGAGGACAAATCAGCCCGTGGGGCGCCTGCGCGTGCGCCGGCCCCTGCAACGAACTCAGGCTGATGATCGAGGGATGGTGGGAGCGTGCCGAAGCACGCTCCCAAGGTCTTCAGATTGCGACTACTCGCCGGTGATCGCGGCGGCGCCGACCTTGTCGATCAAATCTTTGTGGCGCTTGAGCTGTTCCGTGTGGAAAGCGGCCAGATCGGCACCCCCCATCCATTCGGTGCAGTCGAGACCGTCGTCGGTGCAGAAGGTCTGCCATTCCTCGGACTCGTACAGCGTCTTGAACAGGTTGATGTACCATTCCTGGGCTTCTTTCGACATTCCCGGAGGGCCGTTGATCGAGCGCTGCATATAGTACTCGATGTCGTGGCCCAGCTCCTTGGCGGTCGGCACGTCCGGGAACGCAGCCATGCGGTTCGACGTGAACTGCACCAGCGGACGGCTCTGGCCGGCCTTGAAGAACGCCATCTGCTCGGACGGGTTATTGACGGTCGAATCGATGTGCTTGCCGATCAGGTTCTTCGCCACGGTGCCGCCACCCGGGAACGGGATGTAGGTCACCTTGTAGTCCCAGTTGGCTTCCATCATCGCGGTCAGGATCGAATCCTCCTGGCCCGACCCGGTGCCGCCGACCTTCCAGTTCTTGCCGGCAGACGACACGGCCTTGACGTAGGAGTCGAGATCCTGGATATCGGATTCCGCGTGAACCCACAGCAGGAACGTGTCCAGGGCCATCCGGCCGATCGGCGTGAACTTGCTGACGTCCACCCCAAGATCCGACTGGATAATCGGCGTGGTGTAGAAGCTGTTCAACGTTACAAGCACGACATGGTTGTCGCCGGCCTTTGATTCCAGGTACCGAAGCGCCTCCGCACCGGAACCACCGGGCTTGTTGATCGGAATGAACGGCCGCGGGGACAGTTCTTTCTGCTCGATCAAACCCTGCAGAAGGCGGGCGATCTGGTCGGCACCGCCGCCGGTGCCTGCCATAATGATGAACTCAACCGGCTTTTTCGGCTGCCAGGCAGCCTGAACGTCCTTCGAGCCAACCGCAGCCGTAACGCCCAAGCTCAGGGCGCCGACGAGGGCCAACAAACCACGTCTCGTAACTGTCATGACGTACCTCCCTAGGTGAGACCCAAACCAACTAAACTCCCCACCGGAGCATTTCTGCCAACCGGTCCAACCGACCGAAATCCGGCCTGTCGTCCCCCACCACCACCGCCGGTTCTGAGTGCCGGCAACTTACTATGGTGTGTGGTATACCACCGAAACAGGGTACCACATTTCCATCAGCATACAACAACAAGATTTTGCACGGTCAAGTTGTTTTAGTTCGCATTTATATCAGTGTGTCAGCAAAACCGGCAGTTCCGCGTCCTCAACAATCGACTGGGTGGCGCCGCCCAGGATCATCTCGCGCCCGCGGCTGCGGCCATAGGCGCCCATGAGAAGCAGGTCAGCGCCGGCGGCCTGCGCCGATGCCAGAAGACGTTGTCCGATCCGTCCGCCGGCGGAAAGCGCGACCGGCGTCGCCTCGATCCCGTATTCCTTCAAATAGGCCTGAAGGTCCGCCGCGCTCAGTCCCTTTTCCTCGCCGCCTTCCTCAGAAAGGATGCTGACGCGCTCGGCCTTGGCGATCATCGGCATGCCGACCGCAATCGCGCGGCAGACCTCGGTCGACCCGTTCCAGGCGATGGCGACGTGGCGGCCGACGGATTTGGCGGGCGCCGGAGGACACAGAAGAACCGGGCGGCCGGTTTCCAACAGAGCCGATTCCAGCGTGTTGAAACCGAGGTTGGCTTCCCTGTCCGGGCGGGCGACGGCGACGACGCTTGCCAACCGGCCGCGCCGGGACACGATAGCGGCCTGTTTGCCGGTCTCCTCGCTGAAGGAGATCGTGACTTTGTCATGCGGTGCGGGACCGGAATCCGACCGGATGAGCGACCGCGACGCGACGTAGGCGTCGAAGTTCTGCCTGACCTTTTCTTCTTCGGTATCGGCGATGCCGCTGGCCGAGGCGGTGATCTGGTCGCGCCACGCCCGCGGCACCGCAACACCGAAGGGAATCATGTCTTCCGGCCGCGGGCGGCAATGGACGGCGGCAATATGGGCGTTGAACGCTTCGGCCAGCGCGCACGCGTGGTCCAGGAGGTTTTCGCCCTTTCCGTCGCCCCGGATCGGAACAAGAATCGTCCGGATCGTCATTGCAGTCTCCTCAGAACAACCCTTCGATGAGATCCTGTTCGTTCAGGTGGATGGCTTCCGCCGAGGGAACCCGCGGCAGACCGGGCATGGTCATGATCTCGCCCGTGATGACCACGATGAAGCCCGCCCCTGCGGACAAACGCACCTCACGGACCGCAACCGTATGGTCGTTCGGCGCACCGCGCAGGTTGGGGTCGGTCGAGAACGAATACTGGGTTTTGGCCATGCAGACCGGCAGATTGCCGAAGCCCGCCTTTTCCCAGTCTTTGAGCTGGTTGCGAATCTTCATGTCGGCCGCCACATCGTCGGCCCGGTAGATCTCAGTTGCAATTGTGCGAATCTTTTCGAACAACGGCATATCGTCGGGATAAAGCGGCGTGAACGCGGCCTCGCCGGACTCGACGATCCCGACAACCCGTTCGGCCAGGTCCTCGATCCCTGCGGACCCGTCGGCCCAATGCCTGCACAGGACCGCCTCCGCGCCCTGATCAGCGGCATAGGCCTTGACCGCCTCGACCTCCGCATCGGTGTCGCTGACGAAATGGTTGATTGCCACGATGGCAGGAACCCCGAACCGTTTCAGGTTCTCCAAATGCCGCCCCAGATTGGCGCAGCCCTTTTGCAGAGCCTCGACGTTCTCGGATCCCAGCTCGTCCTTGGAAAGTCCGCCGTTCATCTTCAACGCGCGCACGGTGGCGACGATCACGACAGCCTTGGGGTCCAGACCGGCCTTGCGGCATTTGATGTCGAAGAACTTCTCCGCCCCCAGATCGGCGCCGAACCCGGCCTCGGTCACCACATAATCGGCCAGCTTCAGGGCGGTCTTGGTGGCGATCACCGAATTGCAGCCATGCGCGATGTTGGCGAACGGGCCTCCGTGTATGAAAGCGGGGTTGTTTTCCAGCGTCTGGACCAGGTTCGGCTGCATTGCCTGCTGCAGTAGAACCGCCATGGCGCCGTCCGCCTTGATGTCCCGGCAAGTGACCGGCGAGCGGTCGCGCCGGTAACCGATGATGATGTCGCCCAGCCGCCGCCGGAGGTCCTCAAGGTCGCTTGCCAGGCACAGAATGGCCATGACCTCGGAAGCGACGGTAATGTCGAAGCCCGCCTCACGGGGAAACCCGTTCGCGACGCCGCCCAGGGAACAGACGATCTGGCGCAAGGCCCGGTCGTTCATGTCGACGACCCGGCGCCAGACCACGCGCCGCTGGTCGATTTCCAGCGAATTGCCCCAGTAGATATGGTTGTCGATCATCGCCGACAGCAGGTTGTGCGCCGAGGTGATGGCGTGAAAATCGCCGGTGAAATGAAGGTTGATGTCCTCCATCGGCACCACCTGGGCATAACCGCCGCCGGCCGCCCCGCCTTTCATGCCGAAGCACGGCCCCAGCGACGGTTCGCGGATGCAGATCGCCGCCTTCTTGCCGATCCGGTTGAGGCCGTCGCCAAGGCCAACCGTGGTGGTGGTTTTGCCCTCGCCCGCCGGGGTCGGGTTGATTGCGGTCACCAGGATCAGTTTGCCGTCAGGCTTGCCTTCCAGGCCCTTGATGAAATCGGCCGAGATCTTCGCCTTGTCGTGGCCGAACGGCAGCAGATGCTGGTCCGGAATGTCCAGTTTCGCGGCGATCGCGCCGATCGGTTGCTTCGTTGCTTCCCGGGCGATTTCGATGTCGGTCTTTGCCATGATGTCCTACCTGTTTTTTTGACGCTGCGGGATCGGACCCGGGTGTCAGGTGCCGAGTTTCGTTCCGGCGGCGACGCCGGCGGCCGTCGCCCATTCGGCGGCGGGGATCTTGCCTTCGCCGGCGGGCCGGACTCGTTGGACCAGGATGCGGCCGCCGGCCGCCTGGACCAGCACGCCGTCGCCATTGGCCTCGACCACTTCGCCGGGCGTTCCTTCGCCGTCTGCCTTGCGGGCGTCGAAGATCTTCACCTCAACGCCGTTCACGGTGGTCCAGGCGCCGGGTTGCGGGTTGGTGCCGCGGATCAGGTTGTAGACGTCGGCGACGGGCTTGGACCAGTCGATCTCGGCATCCTTCTTGCGGCACCAGCTTTCGTAGGTGGCTTCGGACTCGTCCTGGACCATGCGCGGCGGATTGCCGGTGCGGAACGCTTCGATCACCTCAAGCGTGGAGTCGACGCCCAGCGGAAAGATCTTCTTGAAATAGACGTCGCCCAAGGTTTCGTCGGGTCCGATTTCCACTTCCTTCTGCAAGAGCACGTCGCCCTCGTCCAGGCCGTCGGTGGGATAGAACCAGGACAGGCCGGTCTTGGTGGCGCCGCCGATGATCGGCCAGTTGATGGAGCTGGGCCCCCGGTGCAGCGGCAGCAGCGAAGGATGGAAACAGATCGACCCCATCTTCGGGATGTCGCGCGCGGCCTCGGGCACGAAGATGATGACATAGGCCATCACCATCAGATCGGCGTCCAGGGCGCGCATCTGCTCCAGCACCGCCTCGTCCTTGAAATTGTCTGGCTGGTACAAGGGCAGGTCTTGCTCCAGCGCCGCGGTCTTCAGAGGGTCTTCCGGCCGGCCTTCCTTGTCGGGCGCGGTATAGACGGCAACGACTTCGTCCTTGCCCGCCTCAAGGATCTTCTCCAAAGCCGCCTTTCCGAAGGCCTGCTGGCCCATGACGATGATGCGCATTCCTGTCCTCCCCGCCGGGGCCGGCCGAACAGCCGCGGCCCCGGATGTTGTTCTGTTTCTTGGACGTGCGAGGCGCTATTCGGCAGCCTCCGCCGGAACGTCCCCGACGGCGCCCGATGACTTGACCCGCTCCAACTCCTCGCCGGCATAACCCAGCACCGTGGTCAGGATTTCTTCGGTGTGCTCGCCCAACAACGGCGAGCGGACCACTTCGGCAGGCGAGTCGGACAGCTTGATCGGCAGGCCCACGGTCAGATACTTGCCGCGTTCGGGATGGTCGACCTCCACGATGGTGCCGGTCTCGCGCAGGCTGGGCTCCTCGGCCAGCTCCTTCATGGACAGCACCGGACCGCAGGGGATGTTCAGCGGGTTACAGATGTCCATCACGTCGCGCTTGTCCAGGGTCTTGGTCCATTCCTCGATGGTGTCGAAGATGTGGGTCAGCTTGTTGAGGCGCGCCGGCGGTGTCGCGTATTCCGGGTCCTCTTTCCACTCGGGCTTGCCGATGACGTCGCAGATGTTGCCCCATACCGCCGCCTGGGTGATGAAATAGATATACGCGTTGGGGTCGGTCTCCCATCCCTTGCACTTCAGGATCCAGCCCGGCTGGCCGCCGCCGGAATCGTTGCCGGCCCTGGGCGTGGCCTCGCCGAAGGGAATGTCCTGGCCGTACTGGCTGTATTCCTTCAGCGGGCCGTGCTGCAGCCGCTGCTGGTCGCGCAGCTTGACCCGGCACAGATTCAGGACGCCGTCCTGCATCGCGGCCAGAACCCTCTGTCCGCGACCTGTCTTCTCACGCTGGAACAGCGCCGAAACGATGCCCAGCGCCAGGTGCAGACCGGTCCCGGAATCGCCGATCTGCGCGCCGGTCACCACCGGCGGGCCGTCCAGGAAACCGGTGGTCGAGGCCGCGCCGCCGGTGCACTGGGCGACGTTCTCGTAGACCTTGCAATCCTCGTACGGTCCGGGGCCGAAGCCCTTGACCGACGCCAGGATCATGCGCGGGTTCAGCTTGTGAATCCGTTCCCAGGAGAACCCCATCCGGTCCAGCGCGCCCGGGGCGAAATTCTCCACCAGCACGTCGCATTCCTTGATCAGGCGCTCCAGCACCTCTTTTCCGGTCTCGTTCTTGGTGTTCAAGGCAAGCGAGCGCTTGTTGTGGTTCAGCATGGTGAAATAGAGGGAATCGACGCCCTCGATATCGACAAGCTGCTTGCGCGTCGCATCGCCGACGCCCGGCCGTTCGACCTTGATCACGTCGGCGCCCAGCCAGGCCAGCAGCTGGGTGCAGGTGGGACCCGACTGCACGTGCGTGAAGTCGAGAATTCTGACGTCTTGCAAAGCTCTCATGGATTATGCTCCGCCGGTCTCGCGTTACTTGTACATGGTCTGCGCCTTGGTTCCGGGCGCATATTCGTTGGGATCGACCCAGACATTGACGACCGCGCATTTGCCGGTCCGTGCGATCGCCTCGCGGGCGCGCTCAAGGGCCGGGCCGATCTGGTCGGCCTCGCGCACTTCCTCGCCGTAGCCGCCGATCATCTCGCCGAACTTGCCGAACGGGATGTCGCCCAGCTTGTTGCCCACATTGCCGCCGTACTTGGCGATCTGCCCGTAACGGATCTGGTTCATGTGCGAGTTGTTCCCGACCACCGCCAGGAACGGCGCGCCGAACCGTTGAGCCGTTTCCATGTCGAAGGCGGTCATGCCAAACGACCCGTCGCCGTAAAGACACATCACCTCTTTTCCGGGATGCGCCAGCTTGGCCGCCATGGCAAATCCGGTGCCCACGCCCAGCGAACCCAATGCGCCGGGATCCATCCACTGCCCGGGCCCGCGCGGACGGACGGCCTGGGCGGAGATCGTCACGATGTCGCCGCCGTCGCCGATATAGATCGTGTCCTCGCCCAGGAACTCGTTGATCTCCCAGGCCAGCCGGTAGGGATGGATCGGGTTCGCATCCGACGTGAACAGCGGCATCAGTTTTTCCAGCGCCACCGCTTCGGCCTCGCGCAGCTTTTCCATCCACTGCTGGCGTTCCTGGCGCGCGCCCTGGTCGATGCGGGCGCTGGCCGCCTGCTCGACGGCGGCGAGAATGGCGCCGGGATCCCCGGCCAGGCCCAGCGAGACGTCCCGGTTCTTGCCGACGGTACGATAGTCCAGGTCGATCTGAACCAGGGTTGCTTCCTTGGAGATGCGCTTGCCGTAGCCCATCCGGAAATCGAACGGCGTACCGACGATCAGGATTACGTCCGCCTCGTTGAAGGCCAGCCGGCGGGTCCGGTCGAAATGGTGCGGGTCGCCCGGCGGCAGCATGCCGCGGCTGGCGCCATTGAGGTACGCGGGGATATCCAGCGCCCGGACCAGGCTGATCGCCTGTTCGTGCCCCTGGGCGGCCCAGACCTGTTGGCCGAACAGAACCGCGGGGCGCTTGGACTTGACCAGGATATCGGCCAGCTTCTCGATATCGGCCGGGTCGCCGATCGACCTGCTGGAGGCGCGGTAGTGACCGGGCTCCGGGATCACCGCTTTGTCCAGCTTGACTTCGGCGTCAAGGATATCGCGCGGGATTTCAAGGTAGGACGGACCGTAGGCGCCGGCAAAACACTCCCGCGCCGCCATCGAGACCATGTCCGCAACCCGCTCGGTGGAGAACACACCCGACGCGAACTTGGTGATCGGCGTCATCATATCCACGTGCGGCAGGTCCTGCAGCGAGCCCTGCTTGTGCTGGGTCAGCGAGCTTTGGCCACCGATGTGCAGCACCGGACTTTCCGACCGGAACGCGGTGGCGATGCCGGTCACCGCATTGGTGCAGCCGGGACCCGCCGTGGTCACCACGCAGCCAAGCCGGCCGGTCTGGCGGGCGTAACCGTCGGCGGCGTGAGCCGCGACTTGTTCGTGCCGGACGTCGACGATGCGGATGCCTTCGTCCAGGCAGCCGTCGTAGATGTCGATGATGTGGCCGCCGCACAGCGTGAAGATCGTGTCCACGCCCTCGTTCTTAAGCGCCTTGGCGACCAGGTGCCCGCCCGAAACAACGTCGGTGTCCGTGCTTTTTCTTTGCAGCGTGTCAGTCGCGGTGGACGACATCGTCTCGTTCTCCCTTAAACCGTTCGTCTAGTTTGTGGCGGCCGCCTGCTTTTCCGCGCCGCCTGTATCGTCGGATGGAGACGCGCTGGCGAACTCGTTCCAGTTCTTCCGCACATGGTCGTGCAGCCGCATGGTGTGCTCCCGGACCAATGTGCTGGCGAGGTCGGCGTCGCGCGCCTCAATCGCCTCGATGATATGCATATGATCCACGACCGACCGGCTGATCCGGTCGCCTTCGGACATTGCGCGGCTGCGCACGGCGCGCATATGCAGGAACAGCGTTTCCGCGATGGACTTCAGCATCGCGCAATCGGACAGTTCCAGGATGCGCTGGTGAAACTGGACGTTGGCGTCGGAATACTCGTCCATGTGGGCGCGGAGATTGTCTTCGCCGTACTGAAGCGTCATCCGCCGCAGCGAGCCGATGTCTTCGTCGCTGGCATGCTCGGTCGCCAGGCGCGCCGCCATGCTTTCAAGCGCCGCCCAGACCGTGATGATCTCCAGGATCTCGTTCAGGGATTTGCGTTTGATAAAGACGCCCTTGCGCGGCCTGATCTCGACGAAACCTTCCTGCTCCAGGCGCGCCAGGGCCTCGCGGATCGGGGTGCGCGAAATCCCCAGCTGCTCGGACAGCTTGCGCTCTTCCAGCCGCAGGTCGACATCTTCGGCATAGATGTTCATGCCGGTGATGGCATCCTTCAGCACATCGTAGATATGATCCTTCAGGCTGAAGTTCATGCCGATGGCCTTCAGCTTCAGACCGCTCGCCATCACAGTCTCCCCGGTCTCATTCTTTGTATCTGGTATACCATAGACCAATTGATGGACGGTCGCAAGCCTACAGCGATCCGGTCAAGCGTCTACGCGGCTCTCCCGTCCGGCACCTGCCTGTACAGCCCTCAAAACGCACGCCATTTCCACATGAAACCGCGGCAAGACACGATAGAAAGATCGTAATCTCTTGCCTCGCCCTGTTTGTTGGTATATGGTATACCACAATACACAAGTGTCTTGGCGCTTGTTGACGGAATAACCGGCACGCGGTCGACGCCCACGCTGAGCGGACCGCTTCGGAGGGGAGGCCGAACGCATGAACCTCTATGAGTACCAGGCCAAGGAAATCCTTGCGCAGTACGGCGTCCCCATTCCCGAGGGCGGCACCGCGGGGTCGGCCGAAGAGTCCGAGGCAAGGGCGCGCGGGCTGGCGACCGAGAAATTCGCGGTCAAGGCCCAGATTCATGCCGGCGGCCGCGGCCTTGCCGGCGGGGTGCGCCTGGCGGCGACGCCGAACAACGTGCGCACCATCGCCGGCGAGCTGATCGGGTCGAACCTTGTGACGCCGCAGACCCGCAAGGAGGGTGAGCCCGTCAGCCAGGTCTATGTGGAAAGCGCGGTCAACTCCGCCCAGGACTATTTCATTGCGGTCCTGGTCGATCAGGCGACGGCGGAACTGGTCATCCTGGGGTCGAAGGACGGCGGCGTGGATTTCGAGGAACGGGTCCAAGAGGACCCGGGCATCGTCAGCGCGCTGCCGATCCCGGCGGACGGCGACCCCGCCGACACGGAGGCGAACGCCTTCCTGGAGACGCTGGGCGTGGCAGCGGACCTGCGGCCGCGGTTTCGGGAAATCCTGAATGCTCTGGCGCGGGTGTTCTTGAAGATCGACGCGACGCTGGTGGAGGTCAATCCGCTGACGGTCACACCCGACGGCAACATCTACGCGGTCGATGCGAAGGTGTCGCTGGACAACAATGCGCGCTACCGGCATCCGGAGCTTGAGTCGCTTGCGGAGGAGACCGTCGGCGATGCCATGGAACTCCAGGCCCAAAGCCACGAAATCAACCTGGTCACCCTGGACGGCAATATCGGCATGGTCGTCAACGGCGCGGGGCTGGCGCTGGCAACCCAGGACATGGTGATCGACGCCGGCGGTAAACCGGCCAACTTCATGGATATCAGGACCACCGCCACCAGCTTTCAAGTCGGCCGCGGCATCGGCCTGTTGTTGGCCGACCCCAAGGTCAAGGTTCTGCTGGTCAACATCCATGGCGGCGGCATGACCACCTGCGACACCGTCGCCGAGGCGCTGGCCTTCGCCATGGTGCATGCCAAGCGCGAGGTGCCGGTCGTGTTTCGGGCCGCCGGCCAAAACGCGGAATACGCAAAGACCATGCTGAAGAACCGGCGGGTCCCGCACGTGCTGGCGGACAGCATTTCCGAGGCGATCAAACGCGCCATCGCCATTGCAGCATAGGAGGGACGACCATGGCAATTCTCGTCGGACCCGACACCCGGGTGATCGTCCAGGGCATGACCGGACGGGCCGGGACCTTTTACAGCGACCTGGCGATCTCCTACGGCACCGAGGTGGTTGGCGGCGTGCGCCCGGGCAAAGGCGGCGGCCGGCACCTGCGGCTGCCGCTGTTCGATACGGTGGCAGACGCGATCAGGGAAACCGACGCCAACGCCACGATGATCATGGTGCCTGCCCACAAGGCGGCTGAGGCCATGATGGAGGCGATCGAGGCGGAGGTGCCGCTGTTGGTCTGCGTCACCGAACGCATTCCGGTCCTGGACATGGTGCGGGTCAAACACGCGCTGAAAGGGTCGAAAAGCCGGCTGGTGGGCGCCAATTCCCAGGGCGTGCTGGCGCCGGGCACCTGCAAGATCGGCGTCATGTCCACCGCCGACGCGCGGCCGGGCCCGATCGGCATCGTCTCGCGCTCGGCCTCGCTGACCAGCGAGGTGGTCGCCCAGACCACGAACGCCGGTCTGGGTCAGTCGACCACCGTAGGCATCGGCGGCGACCCCATTCACGGCACCGGTTTCGTCGACTGCCTGGAGCTGTTCATGGCCGACCCCGATACCGAGGCGGTGGTGCTGATCGGCGAGATCGGCGGCGCGGAGGAAGAACAGGTTGCGGCCTACCTGGCGGAGAACGGCGTGAAAAAGCCCGTCGTCGCCCTGGTGGTCGGCCGCCACGCCATGCCGCAGCGCCGCATGGGCCATGCGGGCACCCTGTCGGTCTTCGGCACCGGCACGGCGGAAGGCAAGATCGCGGCGCTGAAATCGGCGGGCGCTCTGATCGCGGAAAATGTGGAAGAGGTCAGCGCGCTGTTGAAGCAGGCACTGGGGAAATAGAAACAGACAGGGGATTCAGGCTGTCACCGACCGTCCCCCTACGCCTAAACGCCTTCGTGCGTCAGCCCACCTTCGGTGGCCTGCCACCCGAAGCCCGCAGGGCGAAGAGTGGTGGAGCCGAGGGGAGTCGAACCCCTGACCTTCGCATTGCGAACGCGACGCTCTCCCAACTGAGCTACGGCCCCATAGCGTGCCCTGCCGGTCGAACCCGGCCCGAGGCGGGGCGGACTATGTTGATCCGGTCGCTGTCTGTCAAGTGCATGATGGCGCGGCGGTTTCGGCCGCTTGCGCGACGGGCCCGGCGCGGATAGTCTTGCGCCGCTTCGCCCGACCCTGGGCAATTTCCTTGTCAGAACTGTGCAACGCCATGGATGTCATCATCCTTCCTCTGTATCACCTCGTTTCCTGGCTGCTGCAGGCCTACCTCGTCTGCATCTTCGTTTCGGTCGTCCTGAGTTGGCTGGTCACGTTCAACGTGATCAACACCTCCAACCAGTTCGTCTATATGGTCGGGAACTTCCTCTACCGGATCACCGAGCCCGCGCTGCGGCCGATCCGCCGGTTCATGCCGAACCTTGGCGGGATCGACATTTCGCCGGTGATCCTCATCCTGGTGATCGTCTTCCTTCAGGACGTGCTGGGCCGGCTCGTTTACCGGCTTGTCTGACGGCCCGGCCGAACAGTTCCCCTATTCGATTTGCCGCGAGGGGCTGCGCATGGCCGTGCGGCTGCATCCCGGATCGTCGGCCAACCGCATTCTGGGGCCCGTCTCGGATGCGGCGGGGCGAACACGCCTGAAGATCGCGGTCACCGCCGTTCCGGAATCCGGCAAGGCGAACGCTGCGCTGGTTGATTTGCTGGCAAAGGCGCTCAAGCGACCCAAGTCGTCACTGTCCGTCCTGTCGGGCGCGACCGATCGCAACAAGGTGGTGCTGATTGCCGGATCAGCCGCGGAACTGGAAACCTGCGTCAAAGGCGCGTTAGAACGTCAGTAACGGACAGCCACCGGCGGGGGATCACGTGACGGCAACCATAATCGACGGCAAGGCGACGGCAGCCACGGTGCGCGCCGGCATCGCCGATGCAACGGCCGCGCTCAGCGCAGCGCACGGTTTGACGCCGGGTCTGGCGGTGGTGCTGGTCGGCGACGACCCGGCCAGCCAGGTCTATGTCCGCAACAAGACGAAGGCCACCCGCGAAGCCGGCATGACCGGCTTCGAACACCGCCTGGCCGCAGACGCCGCCGAGGCTGACGTGATCGCCCTGGTCTCGCGCCTGAACGCCGACCCGTCGGTGCACGGCATCCTGGTTCAGCTGCCGCTGCCGGGCCACATCGACGCCGCCCGGGTGATTGCTGCAATCGATCCGGCGAAGGACGTGGACGGACTGCACGTGGTCAATGCCGGACGGCTGCTGACGGGGTGGGACAGTGCGATGGTGCCCTGCACGCCGCTTGGCTGCATGAAGCTGCTTGCCGATCAGCGCGGCGACCTTTCCGGCCTCAGCGCCACGGTGATTGGTCGCTCCAATCTGGTCGGCAAGCCGGTCATGCTTTTGCTGATGCAGGCGAATTGCACCGTCACCGTCGCCCATTCGCGGACCCGCGACCTGGCGGACATCTGCCGCAGCGCCGATATCCTGGTCGCCGCGGTCGGCCGGCCGCAAATGATCCCCGGCGCCTGGATCAAGCCCGGCGCCACGGTGATCGACGTGGGCATCAACCGCGTGACCGCCGAAGACGGGTCGTCCCGGCTGGTCGGCGACGTGGTTTTTGACGAGGCGCTCGCGGTGGCCGGCGCGGTGACGCCGGTGCCCGGCGGGGTCGGGCCGATGACCATTGCAATGCTGTTGCGCAATACGCTGGTCGCCGCCTGCCGGCAGCATGGCCTCGATGAGCCGGCGCTTTAGCCGGTGCCGGTTCCGCCGCCGGGCAACCGCATACGCCAGACTCCTTTGAAGTCGTCGGGATCGACCGGCTTGCCCTTGCGCACGATTTCAATGCGGCCATTGCGCGCCAGGTGCAGGGCCTGTTGTTTCACCGCACGCATGTATTTGCGCCAGGCCTGCGGGCCGTCGCCCGGCCGGGCCCGGGATTTCTGGATCGCCTGGCAAACGGTTTCCGCGCTGACCGCCGGTTTTTCGGACGCGGCAAGCGTTTGCAGGATGGCCTCGGCGACCGGGTCCAGGGCGGATTCGTCTGCGGGATCGGGCTTGGTCATCGGCCGGTCTTTAGCACGGCGCACGCCGCAAGGCCAACGCGCCCCGTTGCACGGCCGCTGCCGGTGAACCCGTCCGAACATGCCCGGCGCGTCCGGCGCGCCCGCATTGCCGTCAGCGCGGCTTTCATGGCCGGCGGCGTGGTGATTGGCGGCTGGGCGCCACACATTCCGCTGGTCAAGGAACGCCTGGGCCTGGGTCCGGGGCTCTTGGGCGCGGCGCTGCTGGCGATGGCGGTCGGCGCCGTCGTGGCGATGCCCACCACCGGCCTGTTGATCGCCCGCTTCGGCAGCGGTCCGGTCACACGGATTGCGGCATTGATTTTCGTTCCCGCCTTCCTGTTGCCGATCCTCGCGCCCAACCTTGTCTTGTTGATTGCCGCCCTGGCCGTGTTCGGGGCTGCGACCGGCATCATGGATGTTGCCATGAACGCCCATGCCGTTCATCTGGAGGAACGGGTCGGCCGGCCGATCATGTCGTCCTTTCACGGGCTGTTCAGCCTGGGCGGGCTGATCGGCGCCGCGGTGGGCGGCGTGATGCTGACCTACCTGGACCCGCTGCTGCATGCGGTTTCTTTGTGCGCCGTCGTGTTCGTTGCGTTGTTCCTCGCGCTGCGCCACCTCTATCCCGGTACCGTCGATGCCGGCGGCCGGCGCGAGCGCATGGCCATGCCGAACCTGGCGACGCTCGGTTTCGGTGCGCTCGCCTTCCTGTCACTGATGAGCGAGGGCGCCGTGCTGGACTGGAGCGCGGTCTATCTGCGGGAATCGCTGAGCGCCGAGGCGGGTGTAGCAGCGGCGGGCTTTGCCGCCTTTTCCGCAACCATGGCGGCCGGACGGCTGTTGGGCGACGCAGTTCGGGCGCGCATCGGGGCCGCGGCCCTGGTGCGGGGCAGCGGTTTCATCGCCGCGGCCGGTCTGGGGACAGGGTTGTTCCTGGCAACCCCGACCGCCGCGGTGGTGGGTTTCGCCTGCACGGGAATCGGCCTCGCCAATCTGGTCCCCATCCTGTTCGGCGCCGCAGGCCGCGCCTCGGGCCGCGCGGCGGGCGGTGCGATTGCGACCGTCGCAACGCTGGGCTATGGCGGGTTCCTGGTCGGGCCGCCGCTGATCGGCTTCGTTGCCGAAGTGGTCTCACTGGCCGGCGCCTTGTGGCTGTTGGTTGGCGCCTGCGTCATCTTGGGGCTGGCGGCGCCGGTGACCCGCGTCGCCGACGGCCGAAGCACCGGTTCTGGGCAAACGTAACGCTGTGGCTGGACCTGGGCGCGCGCGTTCCGCATATTGTCGGCGATGACGGGATCGCTTTCACATCTGGTTGCGGCGATGGTGTTTTTCGTCGGCAGCCATTTCGTCCTTTCAAGCCTGCCCGTGCGCGCCGGCCTGATCCGGATGCTGGGCGAACAGGGCTTCCGCGGCCTTTACACTGTCGTGGCGCTGGTCGGTCTGGGCTGGGTCATCATGGCCTACGGCGACGCGCCGCGCCAGGAACTGTGGCCGGACAGCCAGGCGCTGCGCATGATCGCCCTTGCGATCATGCCGTTTGCGGCGGTCCTTTTGGTGGCGGCGCTCACCACCCGCAACGTCACCATGGTGGGCGGCGAGAGCGCCGGCGACGATCCGCATCCGACGCCGGGCATCATGACGATCACGCGCCATCCGATGCTGAACGGCGTGGTTCTGTTCGCGCTGGCGCATCTTCTGGCCAACGGCGACAGCGCCTCGGCCATCCTGTTCGCGGGGCTGGCGGTTCTGGCACTGGGCGGGATGATGCATATTGACCACCGGCGCCAGCGAACCATGGGTTCGGCATGGGGCCCGATCGCCATGTCCACCTCTGCCATCCCGTTCGTTGCTGTCCTGCAGAACCGCACGAAGATCGATTGGGCCGGGATCGGCGTCTGGCGCGTGGTCGCCGGTTTGGTCCTGTACGCCGTCCTGATCGTGACGCACCAGTGGATCGCCGGCGTGGCGATCTGGGTGCCCGGCGGCTAAAGCACCGTATCCAGCGTGAACAGCTCCTGGGGCCGGCTGACGCCGCGCAGGGCGTAGCGGCCCAGCGACACAAGCCGGTCCTGGGACTCTGCCCTGGCGCCGTCGCGGAAGGCGCTGGAGATCACCAGGTCGCGCTCGACCGAGCGGCACATCGACTCGATGCGGGCGGCCTCGTTGACGGCGGGGCCGACCACGGTGAAGTCCAGCCGGTCGGCCGAACCGATATTTCCGTACAGAATGTCGCCCATGTGAAGGCCCATATAGACCCGGGTTGCGGTCTTGCCTTCCGCGGTGCGGGCGGCGCTGAGGTCGCGCACGGCACCCAGCGCGGTCTCCGCCGCGTCCAGCGCCGCCTTGCAGCCGTCCTCGCCGTCTTCCAACCGGAATATCGCCAGGATTCCGTCACCCATGAACTTCAGGACTTCGCCGCCCTGGGCTTCCAGGCAATCGACGACGCACTCGAAATAGTCGTTCAAGAGGCCGATCAGGTCCTCGCCCTCCAGTTCCTCGGAGATGCGGGTAAAGCCCTGCAGGTCGGCCAGGAAGACCACCGCGCGGATGGTGTCGACCGATCCGCGCACGATTTCGCCGTTCAGAACCCGGTTGCCCGCATCCGCGCCCAGATAGGTTTCCATCAGGTTCTTGGCCACGCGATAGGTCGACGTCGCCTTGATCGCCAGGCCCAGGCTGGGCAACAGGGCCGAGATGGTGTCAATGTCGGTTTCGCGAAACCCGCCCGGTTCGCGGGTCGCCCAGGAGGTGCGAAAACCGGTGAACGCGCCCGAATCGTGCGCCGCTTCGAACTTAGTCTCGATCGCGAAATAGTCGGTCGCGCCGCGCTCGCGCATCTGGTTGAGCAGCGGGAACGGCGTCGGTTCGTTGGTCTCGTGCAGCTTGATGCGCAGCGTCGGGAGCTGGTTCTTGTACATGTAGACGAAGGGGAACTTGTCGTAGTCCGCCTCGGTCAGGGACCGCCCCCGCGCCCAGTCGCTGCGCGTCGCCTCGCCTTCCTCGATCCACCATTCGTAATCGTGTCCGGCGATGGTCGGATGCAGCGTGGTCTGCGAGAGATTGGCGCGCATCAGCGATACGCCGGCGGCCATCAGCCGCTCGCCGAAATCCACCAACAGGGTTTCGGTGTCGGCGCCCCTGAGGCCCTGACGCATGATACCCTGGACAATGTCGAGCTTCTTTTCCGCGTCCACGTGAGACCCCCTGCTGCGCCTGTCATATCTAGGAACCGATGCGGGCGGATGGTACCCCCGATTGGGGCCGCGCCGGGCCAGATCACGACATTGGGATCGCCGGGGCCGGCGTCAACGGTCGCCGCGCCGGGATTCCAGCCTCAGGCGCAGCGCGTTCAGACGAATGAACCCTTCGGCGTCGCGCTGGTCGTAAACCGCGTCCTCCTCGAAGGTGACGTGTTCCATGGAATAGAGGCTGTCGGCGCTGGAGCGGCCCACGACTGACACGCCGCCCTTGTACAGCTTCAGCCGGACGGTTCCGTTGACCCGCTCCTGGGACTTGTCGATCAGGGCCTGCAGCATCTCGCGTTCGGGCGAGAACCAGAAACCCTTGTAGATCAGCGCGGCATAACGCGGCATCAGATCGTCCTTCAGGTGCGCGGCCTCCCGGTCCAGCGTGATCGATTCGATGCCCCGATGGGCGGCCAGCAGAACCGTGCCGCCGGGCGTTTCGTAGACGCCGCGCGACTTCATGCCGACGAAACGGTTTTCCACCAGATCCAGACGCCCGATGCCGTTGGCGCCGGCCACCTCGTTGAGTCTGGTCAAAAGCGCCGCCGGCGAAAGCTGCGTGCCGTCGATGCTGACCGCGTCGCCCTTCTCAAAACCGACTTCCAGATAGGTCGGCGCGTCCGGCGCGTCCTCCGGACGCACGGTGCGGGAATAGACGTATTCCGGCGGCTCCTCGGCCGGGTCCTCCAGGACCTTTCCTTCCGCGGAAATGTGCAGCAGGTTGGCGTCGACGGAGAACGGCGCCTCGCCGCGCTTGTCCTTTGGCACCGGGATCTGGTGTTTTTCGGCGTAGTCGATCAGCTTGACGCGGGAATCCAGATCCCATTCCCGCCACGGTGCGATCACGCGCATGTCCGGGTCCAGCGCATAGGCAGACAGCTCGAATCGCACCTGATCGTTGCCCTTGCCGGTGGCCCCGTGCGCGATGGCGTCGGCGCCGGTGCCGTGGGCGATCTCCACCAGGCGTTTGGCGATGAGCGGCCGCGCAATCGACGTTCCCAGCAGGTACTGGCCCTCGTAGACGGCGTTTGCCCTGAACATGGGAAACACGTAGTCGCGCACGAACTCCTCGCGCAGATCCTCGATGTAGATCTCCTTGATGCCCAGCATCTCTGCCGTGCGGCGGGCCGGTTCCAGCTCTTCGCCCTGGCCCAGGTCGGCGGTGAAGGTGACGACCTCGCAGCCGTAGGTGTCCTGCAGCCAGCGCAGGATCACGGATGTGTCCAGGCCGCCGGAATAGGCCAGGACGACCTTGTTCACGTCTTCGCTCATCGAATGGATCGCTCCGGAAAGAAATGTGCGGACGGCGGCGGAGTATAGGCATTGCCGACCGCGGGACAAGCGACTTGCACGCGGTTCGGTTGGGGCGCTTTTGTATTGCGATTGCGACTTAGTCGCAATATTGTCAGCCTGGCGTGGCGACGCGGGTAATGACGATAGGGAGCGCACAGTGGCGGATCGGGCACGGAACGCACCGAGTGCTCAACGGGGCACGGTCGCGATTGGACAGGGCGGTCAGCTCGTGCTGTGGGCCATGCGCTGCTGGCTCGACGGCCGACGCTGCTGGCATCTGGTGCAGACGGAGTTTCTGGCGACGATGGGCCTGGCGGGCGGGCTCGACGCGCTGGAGGAACTGGAGGCCGCGCTGGCGATTCTGGACGCCCATGCCCGCCGCGCGTTGAAACTGTGCCCCGACGGAACCGCAAAGATCAGTCCGGACGAACGCTTGGTGCTGCAGACCGTCGAGGCGGCCCGCGCAGGATCGACGTCGCTGATGGAAATGGGCGTGGCGTCGCTGGTGCCACCGCCGCAACAGTCGCTGTTGACCCGGCATCTCTGCCGCCTTGCGGACTTCATGGCGCAACGGCAGCTCGATTGCAGGGTCCGCGCGTCCGTCTGACCCATCGGATATGGCAGGGAATTGCAGCCGGCGGGCATGTATGGTCCATTGCGGGCATGTCGACGTCCGGCGTTTCCCCGCTCTGGCATCCGCAGTTTCGCCGTCTCTATGCCGCGCAGGTCGCTTCGCTGTTGGGGTTCGGCGTCGCCACGGTCGGTCTCGCCCTGCTGGCCTACGACCTCGTCGGCGGCAATGCAGGCGCCGTCCTGGGCACGGCCTTCGGCCTGAAGATGGTTGCCAAGCTGCTGGTCGCGCCGGTCGCCGGCGCTTACGGTCCCCGGCTGCCGCGCAAGTCGCTGCTGGCAACGGTCGAGATCGTGCGAGTCGGCCTGATGCTGTGCCTGCCATTCGTGACGGAGGTCTGGCAGCTCTATGCGCTGATCCTGGCGATGTCCGCCTGCGAGGCCGTCTTCAATCCCACCTTCGAGGCCATCCTGCCGGATCTCTTTACCGAGACCGACCGGTATGCCCGGGCTTTGTCGCTGTCGCGCATCGCGATCAATCTGGAGGCCCTGTTCGGTCCCATGCTGGCGGCCGTCGCGCTGCTTTACTTCAGCTATGACAGCCTGTTCCTCATCGCCTCGCTCAGCTTTCTGGCAGCGGCCTTTTTCGTCTTGATTTCGTCGCTACCGCCGGCGGTCGTTGCGAACGGTAGGGCGCCGTTCCTGACGCAGATCAGCTTCGGCGTGCGCCGCTATCTTCGCGCGGCGGAGTTGCGTGGCGTGCTGATCGTTTATCTGGCCGTCGCGCTGGCCAGCGCCATGGTGATCGTCAACACCGTGGTCTATGTGCGCCAGGTCCTGGGCCTGCCGGACGAGGCCGTGGCCCGGGTGATGCTGTTCCAGGGGCTGGGCGCAGTTGCGATGATCGTCTTCGTCCCGCGCCTGGTCGCGCGGATCGGCGACAAGGCGGCAATGCTGGCGGGCGGTCTGTTGCTGGGCCCGTTGCTGGGGCTGGGCGCGGCCCTACCCGGCTTTTGGGGGTTGGTTCTCTTATGGACGGCGATCGGCGCCGCCCTGGGCCTGGCCATGACCCCGGCCGGCCTGGTGATCACCCGCACGGTCGCCGCGCCGGACCGGCCCGCCCTGTTCGCCGCGCAATATGCGCTCACCCACGGCTGCTGGTTGATCGCCTATCCGTTCGTCGGCTGGATCGTGGCCGCGGCCGGATTCCCACTGGGCTTCCTGGTCTGCGGCGCGTTGGCGTTGGCGTTTGCGGGGTGCAGTTTGTTGTTCTGGCCACAGCCTGCTGCTGCAACGGCAGATTAGGTCGCCGCAGTCCGCCGCGCTTTCCGCTGCCGCAGCGACTCCGACTTGAGTTGCCCGCACGCCGCCATGATGTCGCGGCCCCGCGGCGTGCGCACGGGGCTGGAATAGCCCGCGTTCCAGATGATCTTGGCGAACGCGTCGATGGCCGCATCGTCGGAGCATTCGTAAGGCGCGCCGGGCCAAAGATTGAACGGGATCAGGTTGATCTTGGCCGGGATACCCTTGATCAGCGCCAGCAGGGCCTTCGCATCGGCCGGGCTGTCGTTAACGCCCTTCAACATCACGTATTCGAAGGTGATCCGGTTGGAGTTCTTCAGGGTTGGATAGTCCCGGCAGGCCTGGATCAGCTCCTTCAAGGGATATTTGCGGTTGATCGGCACCAGCACGTCGCGCAACTCGTCGGTGACCGCGTGCAGCGAGATCGCCAGCAGGCAACCGATCTCGGCGCCCACCTTGTGCATCTCCGGCACCACGCCCGAGGTCGACAGCGTGATCCGGCGCTTGGAAATGCCGATCCCGTCTCCATCCATGACGATCTTCATCGCCTTGGTGACGTTTTCGGTGTTGTAGAGCGGCTCGCCCATGCCCATCAGCACGATGTTGGTGATGCGCCGGTTGTCGTTGGCACTGGGCCATTCGTCCAGCCGGTCGCGCGCCAGCATCACCTGGCCAACGATCTCCGCCGGCGTCAGGTTGCGCACCAGGCGCTGAGTTCCGGTGTGGCAGAAGGTGCAGGTCAGGGTGCAGCCCACCTGGGAAGAGATGCACAGGGTGCCGCGGTCCTCTTCCGGGATGAAGACCATCTCCGCTTCGTTGCCGTCGTCGAATTTCAAGAGCCATTTGCGCGTGCCGTCGGTGGACAGAAGATCGGCCGTCACGGCGGGCCGGGCGATGCGGTGGCCCTCGGCCAGCTTCGCGCGCAGCGCCTTGCCCAGGTTGGTCATCGCGGCGAAGTCTTCGCTGCCCTTGTGATAGATCCACTGGAAAAGCTGCTTCGCCCGGAAGCGCGGCTCGCCCAGGTCCGCGACCAGGGCCTCTAGGTCGTCGCGGTCCATGCCGACCAGGTTCGGACGCAGCGGCGCGGGCGCGCCGGCTTCCGGCAGGGCGGCGCCCACACTCATGCGCCGCACGCCCTGTCGATGGCCCGCATCGCGGCTGTGAAGCCGCTGAGCGAGTATGTGTCCTTTGTCGGCGTGCCACGGCTGGATGTGCCGCGCACGATCATGGTGCTGCCCGCCTTCATGGCGGCGACGATGGCGTCGTCCTCCTCGGGCGACCGCAGCCAGGCGCTGCCGCCTTCGGTGAAGAGGCTGAACGACCGGCCGCCGATCGTCGCGGACAGTTCCGAATTCTTCTTGAAGGTGTAGCCGATCTGGAAACTCACTTCGTTGCGCCGGTTTTCGCCTGGCCGGTGCGCAACAAAGGCGAACACCTCGCCGCGCCGGGTGTATCTGCCCTCTTCCTTCTTCGGCTTGGACCAGATGTTGCAGACCTTCGCGCCACCCTCGCTATAGCTCTGGGCGTTCCAGTCCTTGAAAACGCCCAGGTCCTTGAAAACGCCCAGGTCCTTATCCTGGGCCGATGCCCCACCCGAAAGGATCAGGCAAACCAGTGCCGCCAGGGCGGCGGACAGGGGCAAAAACGTACGATTTGAGCGGCCGTCAGCCACGGTTTCCTCCATTTTGCCGGCGGTCCGGGGTCGCGCCGGGCGGCAGGCCTTGAATGTCGGCCCAAAATCGTGACAGACAAGGCCCTGCGATTGATCCGGCGTTCCACGACCCCCGTATATAGGTGCATGGGATATCCGGGTGCAACCGCGGTACTGACCGAAACCAAGCCGACGCCGCCGTTCCGGCGCGGAGGCGGGCCGTCGAGAGGTGGCATGTCCGATCTCAGCCGCGCGGCGAGCGCGGATGACCAGCGCGCCTGGATAAAAGCCGTAGCGGACAACCGGGACCGTGGCGCGTTCGCCCGGCTGTTCGATCATTTCGGGCCGCGCGTCAAAGCATACCTGATGCGCAGCGGCTGCGACGGCGACACCGCCGAAGAGGTCGTTCAGGAGGCGATGCTGATGGTCTGGCGGCGGGCGGAAACGTTCGACCCGGCGCAGGCGTCGGTGGCGACCTGGGTTTTTACGATTGCGCGGAACAAGCGCATCGACGGTTTGCGCCGGACCCGGCGTCCCGAACTGGACCCGAACGACCCGGCCCTGGTGCCGGCACAGGAGACGGCGGCTGACGATGTGGTGGCGATGGGACGGCTGCGGAAAGAAGTAGGAGAGTTGGTATGATGGTAACCCATGTTCCAAACGACGAGGTTCTGTTGGAATACGCCACCGGCACGCTGGCGGAGGCCCCTTCGCTGATGGTCGCGACGCATCTGGCCCTGTGCCCCGAAAGCCGGTCGCGGGTCGGCGAGATGGAGGCGGTTGGCGGCGCCATGCTGGAAGAGATTGCGCCCAGCGAGATGGCCGCGTCCAGTTTGGACAGCCTGCTGGCCCGCCTGGACGAACCGGAACCCGCCCAGTCGCAGCCGAAGCACAAGACAGTGTCCGCACCGGAACTGCCGCAGCCCCTGCGGGACTATCTGGGCTGTGACCTGGACGGCATCGAATGGAAAAAACGCGGAATGGGCGTGTCGACGGCCGACCTGCCGCTCTCGGTGGATGGCGGACACAGCTTCCTGTTGAAAGTGGAAGCGGGTCGCGCCATGCCCCAGCACACCCATGAAGGCGAAGAATGGGTGATGGTGCTGAAAGGCGCGTTCGACGACGAAACCGGGCATTACGCCCGAGGCGACATCGCTGTGTCCGACGATACGATCGAACACCAGCCGATCGCGGCTGAAGGCGAGGACTGCGTGTGCCTGGTCTTCACCGACGGGCCGCTGAAGCTGACCGGGCCGTTCGGGCGGTTCCTGAACCCGTTCGTCAAAATCTGAGAGAAACGTCCGGCAGTCAGATCCGCCGCTGCATGACGACGGTCGGCATCCGGGCGTCCTCTCCCATACTGATTTCAGTGACCTTTACCGCCTCGAAGCCAAGGGCGGCGTAGAACCGCTCTGCGTTGATACTGGAATAACACTCGAAACGTCGCGCGCCTGCCTCTCGCACATCCTTCTCGCATCGCCTGAATAGCAGCCGCCCGACGCCGCGCCGCGTCCAGTGCGGATGAGTGGCGAAATGCCGGATATGGGCCAGTGCCGCCTCCGTTTCCCCGCTCCCAGGCCGGCCAAAGGACCAACCGCCGCAGCCCACGGCTTCGCCGGTCTCTGCGAAGACGATGTAGAAACTTCCTGACGACAGGAGTGTCGGGTTGGCCTTCGTCATCACCGGCAGCGCGGCGGCAAGCACGGAGGGGTCGTAGCTGTCGCGCAACAGGGCGGGGTAGGAAGCCCCCGCAAGTGCGGTGATAACCAGGGCATCGCCGGGTTCCGCAACCCTGATCGTAAATCCCGCGCTCATGCTGCCTTTTCAGCCCTCCTTGGGTGGCGATTGCACGAGGTTTGTATAACCGACCAACGCGCCCCTCCGGCCTTTGCGGCAACCGTCGTTGGTCACCGGTTGATTGATCGGAGAAATTAGCAGGCGGGAGACAAACGACCCATGAGGTCGTTTGTCTCCCTTGGGTGTCAGCCCAGCGCTTCCATACGCTGTTTGACTTTGACGATGTCGTTCAGGCTGCGCTCCTGGAATTTGCGCACAGCCATGGACGCGGATTTTCGGACCATGGGATCGAACGTCTTTTTAGGATCGATCGGGCCCTTCTCGGCCTTCACGTCGGCAAGAACCGAGACAACACCTGCAACGGTTCCGCCCAGGGCGGCCAAACCGACCTCGCGTCCGGACAGACGGCCGTAACTTGCATCCAGTTCCATCAGTTCCGCGGCGCGCTTTTCGCCCACTGCATCCTCCAGGGCATCCTGGATCAGGCTTTCGGCGCGCCAGCGCGGACCCCGCGCTTGCATGGCCGAGACGAACTGCTGGCCGAGGTCGCGCAGGTCCTCGGGTAAGGCGCCGTCGAGTTCGGGGACACGCACCTCCTCGAACAACGGAAAGCGCTTCAGTTCGCGAATGATCCAGGGAAAACGCAAACAGCGGCGCACGTTTTTGGGCATCAGCCACGTCGCAATGTTCTGATAATAGACGCGGATCCGCTCCATTTCCGGCGTGTCGGTCCCCGGCGGGTCCTGGAGGCCGCTGCGTGGACTGTCGGTCCCATCGATATTGACGTTGACGAAATGATGCCAGGTCGCATCTGTTGAGACCCGCCCGACACCGGCGCGATGTCCGTCGTAGGCGGCGATCGCCATGAAAGACCTGGGCACCAGAGCTTCCTTGCCGGGAAAGGCGTCGCCGTGCGACATGCTCATCGCTACCATTTCCGGACTGACACGGCCGGCGCCGCTGGTTGCATTCGGCCATTCGTCATGGGTATCCCCGTTCAATGTGAATGTAGTCGTCAGGTCGCCGGGAATGTGGCATTCGCCCTCGTGCGGATGATCCGGAAACACGTCGACCACACCCAGCGGCCCCGCATCCAACAAAGGATGCGGATCGCCGACGCCGCCGGCATCCGTGCGGTAATTGACATACAACGTCTGGGGATGGGTATCGGCTTGATCGTTGAACTCGAAGACGCCGTTGTCGCCGGCGAGGTTGGTCGACAACCGGGAGGTGTCCCGGATGTCAGGCGTTTCGGTGCTGAGCCAGTAGCGCATTTCGCGCACCCGCGGCACGTCCTTCGACATGCCGGCGCCCAGATCCTCGTGATCGCCGGTGGCGAAGACGCCGCCGCCCGCCTGCATAAAGGCCGCGATGGCGTCGGTCTCGGCTGCGTCGATGGGCGAAAACTGCCGCGCGATGCCGAACAGAAACACGACGTCGTATCGGGACTTGATGAGCCCGTTTGTCGGGTCATCGAACCGAAAGCCTTCGATGTCGGCGTTGCTGTCGGAATTTCGATGGGCCTTCACGACCTGCGGGGTCATCCCGTGTATCGTAGAGGTCTCCAAGGTAGTGACGAACTGGGTCAGCCCGAAATCGTCGTTGGCATCGAAATTCAGACCGTCGGTGACGACCAACAGTCTGGGGGTGCACTCGCGGAACAACGATATGAGCTCGGGAACCGGAATTAGGTTCGGTCGAAAATCGATCTCTCTGGCAAGCATGGCACCAATCTCCTGTGTCTGGCTGCGTCATGTGCAGCAGGTGGGTTGATGCCGGCCACGTTAAGGAGAAGAACAACCGTACGATGTGGGGTGCGTCACAGTCCGCGACGAGGTCCGGGTCGAATTTCGCCGGCCTCTCACCCGCCGCTGCGGTTCCGGATCAGCTGTCCGCCGCGCACGTGTTTCGGCACCTGCTCGGTCGGGCCGCCGCTTCCCACCGGGCGCGGCGCGAACCGGCCCATGGCGCAGACCCGATCGTACATCAGGATCGCGCCGGCGACGCCCAGGTTAATGCAGAACCGGGTCGGGATCTTGACCACGAAATCGCAGGCGGCCGTCATGTCGGGCGACAGCGAGCCGCGCTCGGGCCCCAGCACGTAAGCTGCACGTGTGGGATGGGTGAAGCTGGGAAGCTCGATGGCCTCGTCCAGCAGCTCGACGCCCACCAGCGCACAGTCGCGCGGCAGGTCCATGGCGGCGACACTGTCCCAGGCATAAAGCGGCACGTTCTTGTGGGTCTGGGAGGTGTCGGCGCGGTAGATCGCCTTGACGTCCACCGCCGGCGCCACCGCGAATACGAAGCTGGCGCCGAAGGCATGGGCCGAACGGAACAGATTGCCCGCGTTCATAGGTTTTGAAATGCCTTCGACGCCGATTCCGAAATATCCCTTCATGGCGCGAGCGACCTTGCATCGGTTGCCGCGGCAAGGCAAGGTCATCGCCCATTCCAGCGGCGCAAGGGCCAAGACCGGACCATGTCGGACAGCAGCACACTTGGACAGAAGGCGGACGCGCGAACCGGCGTCGTGCTGCCGGACGATCCGGCCAACCCCGTGCTGGTCGAGGTCACCCGCGGCCCGATGGTCGAGAGCCGCCATCGCGGCACGGTCGCAGTGGTCGACGATTCCGGCACCGTCCAGGCGCACTGGGGCGATGTGAACGCGGCGGTCTATCCCCGCTCGGCGACCAAGCCGCTGCAGGCGATCGGGCTGATCGAATCGGGCGCAGCCGACGCCTTCGCGCTTTCCGATTCCGAAGTGGCGCTGGCCTGTGCCTCGCACGGCGGCGAGCCGCGCCACGTGGAAACCGTGCTGGCCTGGCTGGAGCGCCTGGGCCTGACGGCGCACGATCTGGAGTGCGGCGCCCAGTGGCCGATGAACGCCGACGCCACCCATGCGCTGGCCCGCGACGGCGCCGTGCCCGGGGCCGAACACAACAACTGCTCGGGCAAGCATGCGGGTTTTCTGACGCTGGCACGCCACATGGGCAAACCCACCAAGGGATATGTGAAGCCGCACCACGCGGTGCAGCAATATGTGATGGGCACGCTGGAATCCATGTGCGAGGTGGACCTGAGCGAGGCGCCCTGCGGCATCGACGGCTGCTCCGTGCCCACCTGGGCCCTGCCGGTCGGCAACCTGGCCTTGGGCATGGCCAAGTTCGGCACCGCCGACCGCATGTCCGGCGCATCGCCACGGCCATGGCCGACGAGCCCTTCATGGTGGCGGGGTCGGGGCGCTACTGCACCGACATGCTGGCGGCGACCAAAGGCAAGGTTATTTGCAAGACGGGGGCCGAAGGCGTCTATTGCGCGGCGCTTCCCGAATACGGCCTTGGGGTTGCGCTGAAATGCGACGACGGCGCCAGCCGCGCCGCGGAAGTGATGCTGACCGCGGTTTTGCGCAAGATCGGCGTGCTGGACGGCATCGATCCCGGCGTATTGGCGCATCTGGGCCGGCCGCACGTGCATAACCGCAACGACGTCCTGGTCGGGGAGATCCGCCCCACGCCTGCATTCTGAAGGCCATGCGGGCCGTCCGCGTCGACCGCCTGGGCACGCTGGAGGATCTGCGCCTGGCCGAGATCCCGCCGCCTGCGCCCAGGCCCGGACAGATCGGCGTGTCGGTCCACGCCGCAGGCGTCAATTTCGCCGACACCCTGATGGTTTCCGGCCACTATCAGGAAACGCCCGAACCGCCCTTCACGCTGGGCATGGAACTGGCCGGCGTGGTGAGCGCGGTCGGCGAGGGGGTGGATCGTTTCGAACCCGGCGACCGGGTCTTCGCCGTCACCGGACACGGCGCCTTCGCGGATGAGGCGGTTGTGGAAGCGGTTTCGGCCTATCCGATACCCCGGGGCCTGGGCATGGCGGCGGCCGCGGCCTACCCTGTCGCCTACGGAACCGCGCATGTGGGCCTCGCCCATCGCGCCGGCCTCAAGCAGGGAGAAGTGCTGGTGGTGACCGGCGCGGGGGGCGGGGTCGGCCTGACCGCCGTGGAGGTGGGCAAGGCCCTGGGCGCCACCGTCGTCGCGGCGGCCGGCAGCGACGAAAAGCTTGCCGCCGCCCGCGAGCGCGGCGCCGACCACCTGATCAATTACCGCAGTGAACCCATGCGCGACCGGATCCGGGAACTGACCGGCGGCGCGGACGTGGTGTTCGATCCCGTCGGGGGCGACGCCTTCGGCGACTGTCTGCGCGCGGCCCGGCCCGAGGCCCGGGTCCTGGTCGTCGGTTTCGCGTCGGGCACGATCCCGAAGATCCCGGCCAACGTTCTGTTGGTCAAGAATGTCGACGTGATCGGATTCTATTGGGGCGCCTACGCCAGACTGGATCCGCTAGTGCACCGCAAGTCATTCGAGGACCTGACCGATCTGTATAAACATAAGCGGATCGCGCCGGCGGCGGGCGAGGTCGTGCCGCTGGAGCGGGCCGGCGAGGCGCTGGCGATGCTGGCGGAGCGACGGGCGACGGGCAAGATCGTGCTGTCGATGCGGGACGAGGTCTAGATGACGGCGAAAGACGGCGACAGCACGGCCGCCGTTCGGCGGCAATACGAAGACTATCCCTACCCGCCCCGCGATCCGGCCGCCGAGGCGAAAGGCCTGCGCCTTGGTTCGCCCAGCCACCTGTGGGAGCTGAACCACTATCTGTTCGCAGGGCGACGCGACTTCACCCGGCCGTTCCAGGTGCTGGTGGCGGGCGGCGGCACCGGCGACGGGCTGATTATGCTGGCGCAACAGCTCGCCGATGCGGGCACGCCGGCGGAGATCCTTTATCTGGACCTGTCCGACGCCAGCCGGGAAATTGCCGAGGCCCGCGCCCGGGCGCGCAGGCTCTCGTCGATCCGTTTCCTGCGCGGCGATCTGCGTGCCGCGGCAGAACACGGGCCCTTCGACTACATCGATTGCTGCGGCGTGCTGCATCATCTGGACGATCCGGCCGAAGGGTTCGCGGCGCTGCGCGGCGCGCTGGCCGACAACGGCGGGATGGGCGTGATGGTCTACGGCGCCGCCGGGCGAACCGGCGTCTATCACATCCAGGCGCTGTTGAAGCAGATCGTCGCGGACCTTCCCAACCCCGCCCGGGTGGCGATGGCGAAACGTCTGCTGGGCGACCTGCCGCCGACCAACTGGCTGGCCCGCAACCCCTTCGTGGAGGACCATAAGACGCTGTCGGATGCGGGCATCTACGACCTGCTGCTGCATTCCACGGACCGGGCCTACGACATCTTGGAACTGGGCGCGCTGGTCGAGGCGGCCGACCTCAGAATCGCCGCCCTGATCGAGCCTGCCCGTTACGAGCCCGACACATACCTGCACGACGAGACCCTGCGCGCGGCGGTCGCCGGCCTGGGCTGGCTGCAGCGTTGCCACTTCGCCGAACTGCTGGCCGGCAACATCACTAAGCACATCGCCTATCTGGTGCACGGCGCCAATACGGCAGACACCGTCGCCCGGCCGGACGACCCGACGGCGATCCCGGTGATGCGCGACGCGCCGGGCGCCGCGATCGCGCGCGCGATCGGATCGGGCGGGCGCATCACCGTCGATGCCGGCGGCATGAAGATCGACGCCGCCCTGCCGCCCCTGGCGGCGGCGATGCTGATGCAGATCGACGGGAAACGCACCCTGAACCAAATCCGCGCCGCACTGGACCCGGCGCCCGACGCCGAGGCGTTCGGCAAGCAGTTCGCGGCGCTGTACCGGGTGCTGAACGGCTTCAACCAGATGTATCTGCGGTTTTGAGAACAAGCCCCTCTCCCTGGAGGGAGAGGGGTTGGGGTGAGGGTGTTACAGGATCCGGAACACCGGAACCCCCTCATCCGCCCCTTCGGGGCACCTTCTCCCCGCCGGGGAGAAGGGGGTTAGACGTAATACAGAAAATCGATCTGCGGCGGCTGTTGGCCGGCCTGGCTGAGCATGGCGTGGACCTGGCCGCGGTGGTGGGTCTGGTGGTTGAAGAAATGGGCGATCAGGGGCTGCAGCGGAAACTCCTGGGACTCGCCGGCGACATTGCGGTAGCGCAGGGTCGCGCCCAGAGTGCATTCCGTCAGTCCGTCGACATAGGCGACGATACGCGCGTCCTCCGTCTCCCGCGCCGTGCGCAAGGCCGCGAAGTCAGGATACGGCACATCGTCCAGCCGCCTCGGCAACGGACCAGCCCCGGTAAAGCGGTGCATCCAGATCCGGTCGCCCACCAGGATGTGGTTCAGCGTGTTCAGGATCGAGCCGAAGAACGCGCCGCGATCAAGCGCCAGCGCCGCCGGATCGAGGCCGGCGGCGCAGTCGTAAAGCCTGTCGTTGGCCCACCGGTTGTAGCCGGCCAGCCGTTGCAAGTGCGCGAGCATCCCGTGTCTTGACGGGCCGCGGCGCGGCCGTCAACCCCGCCAGAACGGCTTCGACGCCTCGATCAGCGCCTGGTGGCGGTCGATGCCGATGTCGCGCAGCATATGCTCGTCCAGCTCGGCCAGCGACTTTCGCTGGTGGCGCCGGCGGTTCCATTCAAAGGCCGTGGCCAAGACCTTACGTGCCGCATCGATCATGGCGTCGACGCCGTGAACGGCGGCGCCCGCGGCCGGATGCCGGTCGAGATGGCTGTTCAAAAGATGGCTGTTCATGGTAACTCTCCTTATCCGGCACGTGTGCCGGGCGGTAGGCTCGGCCTGCGTGTCTGCGTTATTACACCTTGCAAAGTAGGCAACGGCGTCAGGTTCGACAAACGATCAATTTTCATGCATCGCATAAGAATTTTTAATTCGAATTCGGCCTCCCTCGCGGTATAGTCCGGCCCTATTCAAAACGACGGAATGGGGGTTGCGATGGCACGCCGGCTGCCGCCGCTGAACGCGCTCCGGTCCTTTGAGGCCGCGGCCCGGCATCTGTCCTTCACGAAGGCTGCGAACGAGCTCAACGTCACCCAGGCCGCTGTCAGCCACCAGATCAAGGGCCTGGAGGAGGCGCTGGGGGTGAAGCTGTTCCGCCGCCTGAACCGCGCGCTGTTGTTGACCGAGCCCGGCCAGAGCTACCTGCCGGCCGTGCGCGATGCTCTTGACACCTTGGCCGCGGCCACCGAACGCATCACCCGGCATGACGAAACCGGAATTCTGACCGTCAGCGCGCTGCCGTCGCTGGCCTCGATCTGGCTGGTGCCGCGACTGAACCGGTTCCTGGAGGCGAACCCCGATATTCAGGTGCGGCTGGATGCTTCCGAACAGCTTGTGGATTTCGGGAACGGCGACGTTGACGTGGGCAGCCGATACGGCCGCGGCGATTATCCGGGGCTTCACACCGAACGCCTGATGACCGAAGACATCTTTCCGGTCTGCGCGCCCAGCCTGCCGAGGCCGGACCGGCCGCTGGCCCGGCCGGAGGATTTGAAGCACCACACCCTGCTGCATGACGACCTGCGCCTGGACTGGCGGATGTGGCTGATGGCGGCGGGCGTAGACGGCGTCGATCCCACACGGGGGCTCACCTTCAACGCGTCGGACATGGTCATCCGCGCCGCGATCGAAGGCCAGGGGGTGGCGCTGGGCCGCTCGGCCCTGGCGGCCGACGCGCTGGCCGACGGCAGCCTGATCAAACCCTTCGACGTGATCCTGCCGGCGGACTTCGCCTATTACGTCGTCTGCGCCGAAGCCGACGTGGACCGGCCCAAGGTGCGCGCCTTCCGGGACTGGCTGTTCAGCGACGTCGCCCGCGGCATGGCGCCAGGTTCGGCGGCGCCGGTGGCGTTAAGCTGGTCGCCTTGAATCACAATGGACTCTGCATGCGGTGAAACGCTTGCAGCCAGATGCTTCGTGACGCTTGGCGTCAGTCCACCGTGCCCAACGCATCTTCCAATCGGTCGAAGGCCGCGTTCAGTGTCTCCTCGGTCTGGGCGAAACACAGGCGGAACCAGGTTTCCGCCCCGGGCCCGAAGGCGGTGCCGGGCGCGATCCCCACATGGGCGCCGCGCACCAGGTCGCGCGCAGTGCCCAGGCTGTCGGTGACGCCGTCGATGCGGAAGAAGGCATAGAACGAGGCCTCGGGCGAGCGGTAGTCGACAATGCCCTTCAGACGCGGCAGGCGCGCATCGCAGATATCGCGGCCGCGGCGGCAGTGGGCCAGCATCTCGGCCACGAAGGGCTCGCCCTGTTCGATGGCGACCACGCCGGCGCGCTGCAGGAACTGGGCGACGCAGCTGTAGTTAAACTCGATCACGTTGCCGAACAGGTCGCCGTGTTCCGGCGGGTGGACCAGCCAGCCCATGCGCCAGCCGGTCATCGCCCAGCTCTTCGAGAAGCTGTTGATCACGATCACCGGGTCGTCGGGTTCGGCGATTTCCAGAAAAGACGGCGCCGCCGCCCGGTCGTAGACCATGCGGGCATAAACCTCGTCGGACAGGATCCAGACGCCGCGCTCCCGCGCCAGCGCCAGCATCTCGGCGACCTGTTCCGCCGGCATCATCCAGCCGGTCGGGTTGTTGGGCGAGTTGACGAAAATGGCGCGGGTGCGGTCGTCGATGGCCGCGGCCAGCTTGCCCAGGTCCAGATGCCAGCCGTCGGCGCCCGGGTCCAGCGTGACGTAACGCGGTTCGCCGCCCATCAGGCGCACGGCCGACTGGGCATTGGGCCAGACCGGCGAGACGATGATCACGTTGTCGCCGGGGTCCACCATGCATTGCAGCATCATCATGATGGCGGTCATGCCCGACGACGTGACGCTGACCCGCTCGACGTCGATGTCGCGGCCGTAGAGCGCGCCCATGTATCCCGCCAGGGTCTGGCGCAGCTCGGGGATGCCGCGCTTGTGCGTGTAAAAGGTCTCGCCCGCACGCATCGCTTCGGCGGCCGCATCGCAGATGAACTGTGGCGTGGAGATGTCGCTTTCGCCGTACCACAGCGGGATGACGGACGGGTCGCCCAGCGCCAGGCGCGAGACGGCGAGGATCTGCTGTTCCTCGATGCCTGCGACCTGCGGGCGGATATGGGGCATGCGGGGTTTGAGCGGAGTCATGGGCGGGAAGATGCACGGAAGTCGCCGGAACCTCAAGAGACCGGAACCCCCTCATCCGGCCCTTCGGGCCACCTTCTCCCCCCCGGGGAGAAGGGACCAAAAGCCCCTCGCCCCAGGGGGGAGAGGGGTTGGGGTGAGGGTGGTCGGGTGCCGGCCTACAAAAGCTCCCGCATCCGCTCCTGCAAATGCGGAATCACCTCCGCCTCGAACCACGGGTTCTTCTTCATCCACGCCGTGTTGCGCCAGCTGGGATGAGGCAGTGGCAACAGCTCCGGCCCGTAGTCGCGGAATCGCCGGACCGTCTCGGTCAGCGTTTTCGCCGCACGGCCCTTCAGGTAACGTCCTTGCGAATACTGCCCCACCAAAAGCGTGAGGCGGACGGACGGCATCTGCGCGCGCAGCCGGTCGTGCCATTCCGGCGCGCATTCGGGCCTGGGCGGGGCGTCGCCGCCGCGGTCGAGCGTGCCCGGATAGCAGAAACCCATGGGCATGATGCAGAGCCGGGCCGGGTCGTAGAAGGTTTCCTTGTCGATGCCCATCCATTGGCGCAGCCGGTCGCCGCTGGGATCGGTGAAGGGCCGGCCCGACGCATGCACCTTGGTGCCCGGCGCCTGGCCGATCAGCAGGATGCGGGCGGTCGGCCCGATCTGCACGACCGGCCGCGGCCCCAGCGGCAGATGCGCTTCGCACAGGCGACAGGCGCGCACCCGCCGCAACAGGTCTTCCAGGGCTTCGGCTTCGGCGACCGTCATCTCACGCCAGCCTGGCCAGCAGATCGTCGACAAAGCGGGGCACGATCTCGCCGGCCGGGCCGTAGACGGCATCGTGGAACAGGGTGGCGCCTTCCGACGGTTCCAGGTTCAGCTCCACGGTATGCGCCCCGCCCGCCATGCGCGCTTCCTGCACGAAACCGGCCGCCGGATAGACGTTGCCCGAGGTGCCGATCGACAGGAACAGACCGCAGGTCGCCAGCGCCGCATAGATGCGGTCCATTTCCAACGGCATCTCGCCGAACCAGACCACGCTGGGCCGCATGCCGCCCGCCGCGCCGCAGGCGGGACAAGCGACCGTCGTCGACAAATCCTCCCGCCATTCGACCGTTGCCCGACACAGCGCGCACAGCGCCACAAGCAGTTGCCCGTGCATGTGAATCAGCTTCGTCGCGCCGGCGCGTTCGTGCAGGTCGTCGATGTTCTGGGTGACGATCAGAACCTCGCCAGGCCAGTGCGCCTCCAGGCTTGCAAGCGCGCGGTGCGCCGCATTGGGCTCGACGGCCGGGTCCAGCAGGCCCCGGCGGCGGTGGTTGTAGAATTCGTGCACCCGGTCCGGGTCGCGGGCGAAGGCCTCGGGCGTGGCCACGTCCTCGATCCGCACCTTGGCCCAGATGCCGTCGGCATCGCGAAAGGTGTCGAGGCCGGACTCCTTGGAGATGCCCGCGCCGGTCAGGATGACGATCGAACTGTCGGGGGAAAAGGATGCGTTCATGACGGCGGTATGGTAGCCACAGCCGCCACCGCCGCAAAGGGGAAGCCATGACATCGGTCCTGTTCGTCTGCACCGGAAACATCTGCCGTTCGCCCACGGCGCACGGCGTCTTTCGCCACATGGTGGCCGAGGCCGGCCTCGGCGACCGGGTGCACACGGATTCCTGCGGCACCCACGGCTATCACGTGGGCGACCCGCCGGACCCGCGCGCCATCGAAACCGCCAGGCGACGCGGCTTCGACCTGACCGACTTGCGGGCGCGCCGGCTGCGGCGCGACGATTTCGACCGGTTCGACCTCATGCTGGCGATGGACGGCGGTCACCTCTCCGCGATGAACGGATTGGCCCCGATGGACGCGCGCGGCAGCACTCATTTGTTCCTGGAGGTCATGCCTGCAGGAGGGCCCGCCGACGTCCCCGATCCCTATTACAGCGGCCAGGCTGCCTTCGACCATGCGCTGGATCTGATCGAGGAGGCGAGCGCCCTGTGGCTGGACCGCATTCGCGCGGGGCTGTAGGCGGGCCGCGATGACGCCGGAACAACGCCGGCGCCTGGAAACTGTCACCGGCCGGACGGTCGGGCGGGTTGCGCCCCTGTCCGGCGGCTGCATCGCACATGTCTGGCAGGTGGAGCTCGACGACGGGGCTTGCGTTGTTGCCAAGACCGGTCAGTCCAGCGGCGATTTCGAGATCGAGGCCTGGATGCTGCGTTATCTGGCGGCGCATTCGGACCTGCCCGTGCCGGCGGTGCTGGACGAGGCGCCCGACATGCTGGTGATGAGCCACCTGCCGGCCACAGGCGGCATGAACGACCGCGCCCAGGAGCACGCCGCAGAGGTGATCGGCGCGCTGCATGGGCACACCGGCGCGCGATACGGCCTGGAACGGGATACGCTGATCGGACCCTTGCATCAGCCGAACACGCAAACCGAAACCTGGGTGGCGTTTTTCCGGGACCAACGCCTGGGGCATTTCGGCGATCTGGCGCTGCGTTCGGGCCAATTGCCGGCGGAGACCCATCGAAGGCTGCAGACGCTGCGCGAGGATCTCGACCGCTGGATCGCCGAGCCCGACGCGCCGTCGCTGCTGCACGGGGACCTGTGGGGCGGCAACGTGCTGGTGGCGGGGGCCCGCATCGCCGGGTTCGTGGATCCGGCGATCTATTACGGACACGCGGAAGTGGACCTGGCCTTTTCGACGCTGTTCTCCAGTTTCGGCGAGCCGTTTTTCCGGCGTTACCACCAGATGAGCCGGATCGAACCTGGCTTCTTCGAGGAGCGCCGCGACCTTTACAACCTCTATCCCCTGTTGGTGCACACCGAACTGTTCGGCGGCGGCTATGCCGGCTCGGTCGACCGGATCCTGCGGCGGTTCGTGGGCTGAGGCCGGCGCCCCCTCGTCCCGCCGAAATGCGGGCTTCGACTACCTGGCCAGAGCCAGGATTTCTTCCAGGCCGTCGATATCCGGGTCGATGCGGTCGTTCACCACCGTCAGGGGGGCGCCGACCACCTGGGGGGTCTGTTGCCGGCTGTAGCGGCGATTCGCCTCGCGGCCCACATAGGTCTGAAGAAAGGCCTCCATTTCGAACAGCTCAACCCGGCCGTCTCCGTTCCCCACGGTCCGGTCCGCCTTGCCCAGCATGCCTTCCAGCAGGTGCCGGGTGAACAGGCCCATCCGCAACCGCTCGTCCCAGGAGGCGATCTCCCTGCCATCCGCCGCGGTGAAGACCACGCCATTGGACAAACCGGTCTTTTCAGGGCGGGCTGCCAGGAAGACGGGGGACGCCGCCCGGATCAGGGTGCCGTCGTGCGACAGGCCCGAGAAGCAGCTGTCCACCGCCAGCGTCACATGGGCGTCCCGCAGCCGGTTCAGGTTGCGGACCAGCGTTTCAAGTTTGTAGCCGGTGAGCCCCGGTTTCAGCGGATCGGCGTCGCTGGGCAACAGCACGCCGGCGCCGTCTTCGGTCGGCACGCCATGGCCGGAGAAATAGACGAACACCTCGTCCAGCTTCTCGCGCGTCACCGCGTCATAAAGCTTGCCTTCGGGGTCGGTCTCGGTCCCGAAATAGGCCATCAGGTCGGACTGGTTCGGGTCCTTCAGCACGACGACGTCTTCTTCCGGATAACCCTTGGTCTCGACCAGGTACTGACGGATCGCTTCGGCGTCGTTATAGGCGAACCGGACCGGCGGAACGTCGCCGTTGCGATAATCCCGCTCGCCGACCACCACGGCGAAGGCGTCGGGCCGGCTGTCGCCGCGCGGGAACCGGTAGTCCGCCACGCCGCCGTAGCCGGGCGCGGTGGGGGCGGCGCGGCGGCCCGGCTGGCGCGACGCCAGCGCCACCGCGCCCCGCCGTTCCAACAGGTCCTGCTGCACCAGCGCCAGGGGCGGCAGCTTCTCCGCCGCGGCGCGGCGCTTGCGGACGTCTTCGACAATGTCGGAGGCCTTGACCACCGCCGCTTCCTTCAGCCAGTCCTCGAGGTCGGCGGCGACGTAGGTGTCCTCCCGGTGCCGCTCCAGGTCCGGGTCGCTGGTGCGCGCGCCGCTGAGAATCGCGAAGCGACGCCGATCGGTCCTGTCGATCCGGCCTTTGACGTAGCGGCCCGTCTTGCGATCGATCATGTAGTAATTGACGCTGAACTGTTTCGCGCCCTCGCGCACGATCCGGTCGAAGCTGTAAGAAGCGAATTGCTCCTCTTCCAGCTGCGGCGGCGCCTCGTTCAGCTTTTCCTGGGCCAGGGCGACCTTTTCCTCCGCGGCCGTGATCTGCGAGTTGTCGACCGCAATGCCGATCAGGTTGGCCAGGATGGCGGCGAGCGCGGCCTCATTGCCGCTGCCGTTTACCCTGACCTGGCCGCCGCCGCGGTTGCTGATCGCCGCATTGAGGTTTTCCTGCGCCTGTTCCAGATCGAACCGCGCCTGATCGTAGGCCGGGTTGGTTCGGAACACCGAGTGGCTGTAATGGCGCGAGGACACCTTGGTCCGCCCCACCTCCGTGCTGGCGGTCTTCGATGTCGCCAGATCGGCGACGATCAGATAGTCGGCGGTGGAGGCCGCCGTGCCCGACAGGGCCTGCTCCAACCCGACCTTGCGCACGGCAAACGTGGTGTCCGCCTTGATCCGGATCGGAAAGGCGATGCCCTCCTCGCCGACGCGTGGCCGGCTGCGCACCTCCAGGACCGCGAAACGGTCCTGCGCGATCTGCTTGACGTCGATGCCCTTGCCCTTCACCTCGTTCAAGACGTCCCATGCCTCGATCAGGTCGGGTGCGCGGCCGCCGGTCCGCTCCAGCGTCAGGGCGTCGACATAGGTTTCGCGCACATGCAGGCCGACATCGTCCTGCAACGCCTGGCCCATCCGGTAGCTGTCCAGGAACCGCCCAAGTTCCAGAGTGTTCGCCTGCTCCACCTCCGACTTGATCCGGCCGTAATGAGCGTCCATGAAGCGCGCGGGCTGGAAGTTCAGGGGATAGGCGTCGAAGAAGGACCGACCGGAAAAATGGTCGTATGCGGCGAACGCGGTCGCTGCGGTCTCGCGCAGCCGGCCGTTCAGGAGATAAATCGTCGTGGAAAGCTCCTGCACCTTCGTCGAGCGCAGCGCCGGGTCCTGCAACAACGCATAGCTGTCATAAGCCTGCAGCAGGTTGTCCGCGGTCTTGAGCTGTCCTTTGATTTCGTTCCAGTTGTCTTTCGGCGCCGGCCAGTCGACCGCCTTGGCGCGCGCGATCGCCCGTTCCAGCTGGGGCTCCAGCTCGGCATTGAGGCCCTGCGCCACCAACGCAAGCTGCGGGGCGACGCTCGCCCGGCGTTCCTGAAAATAGGTCTCGTTGGCGGCATAGATATCCGCCGCGGTCGGCCAGTTCTCCTGGACGACCTCGTCCTCGAATGCCCGACCCGTGCCGTACATCGTATGGATGTTGCACGCCGCCAGGGCCAGCGTCAGGGCGGCGCCGGCCGCCCACCGCATCCAATGTCTGCGCCCCATTGCATCGCCCCTCCCGGGGGCTGCTTGGCACACCGGTTTTGCGCTCATGCCGGACCCTCGCCAGCATGCCTGCACCGCGCTAACCGCTTATGATAGCTTATCGTTTGGCGCGTGTAGAGTCGAACCTACTAAGCACTGGCGGGGGCCGGTTTTCGCCGGAATCCGGCGGCGCGCGCCTCAAAAATGCGCCTCAGTCCCCGGATGCCGCCCGATCCGCCTGGCGCAGCACGAAACGCCGGCCGCAGTAAGGGCAGTCGACGGCGGTTTTCGACCCCATATTAAGGTAGACCTTCGGGTGTCCCAGCGCGCCGCCGCCGCCGTCGCAGGAAACGCTGGTGGAATCGGTTTCAATCGTTTCGGGAGGTTCCATCGTCATCGGGTCGTGGCATCCTTGATCGGCGGGGCCTCGGCCCCATATCAGCCGCGTGACATTGACCGCGCAGCCGGCCGGATGATACGCAATCGCGCCCCGACCGCAATCATCAACTGAAATCCAGGAGCCTGGGTCGCCCGCATGTCCGCCGCTGCGCATTCCGCCGACGACCCCGCCTGCGCCGTCGAGGTCCAGGGTCTGACCAAGGTCTACCGGGCTTCCGGGCGCACGGATGCAAAAAAGGCGCTGGACACGGTCGACCTGTCGATCCCGCGCGGCGCACTGTTCGGCCTGCTGGGCCCGAACGGCGCCGGCAAGTCCACCCTGATCAATATCCTGGCGGGCCTGGTCATTAAAACCGCCGGCACGGCCCGGGTCTGGGGCATCGATATCGACCGCGCGCCGCGCGATGCGCGGGCCGCCATCGGCGTTGTGCCCCAGGAGCTGAACATCGACCCGTTCTTCACCCCGCGGGAACTGATGAACCTGCAGGCCGGCCTTTACGGCGTGCCGGTGTCCGAACGACGCACCGACCAGGTGCTGGACGCGCTGGGCCTGGCCGACAAGGCCAACGCCTATGCCCGGTCGCTGTCTGGCGGCATGCGTCGGCGCCTGCTGGTGGCGAAGGCCATGGTGCACAACCCGCCGGTCCTGGTGCTGGACGAGCCCACCGCCGGCGTCGATATCGAGCTCAGGCAGAAGCTGTGGGACTATGTCGTCGACCTCAACCGCCGGGGCACGACGATCCTGTTGACCACGCATTACCTGGAAGAGGCCGAGCAGCTGTGCGACCGGATCGCCATCATCAACCACGGCACGGTGGTGGCCTGCGACGCCACGCCCCGGCTGCTGGCCCGCCTGGACGACAAGTGCATGACCATCACGGTCGACCATACCCTGGACCGGGTGCCCGAGGCGCTGTCGCACCTGCATGCCGAGCTGGCGGCCCCGAACAGGCTTACCATCAGCTACCAGCCCAGCCGCACCAGCGCCGGCCAGATCATCCAGGCCGTGGTCGGCGCGGGCCTGACCATCGCCGACCTCTCGACCGAAGAGACCGACCTTGAGGACATCTTCCTGCAGCTGACCCGGACCGAACCGGGCGCTGGCGCCTGATCCGCATGCGGTCCGGGCCCGGCCGGGGAGTTCTCCTTGCCGCACTGACGCTTCTGGTGCTGGCGGCCTGCGGGCCCCGGGTCGAAGGCATGGGCCCGGCCACCACCGATCCGCGGATCGAAAACAACATGCTGGTCGCCGCCGACGGGGCGCGCCTGCCGCTGAGGCAATGGTCGCCGCCGGGCGCGCCCACGGCTGTGGTGCTGGCGCTGCACGGCTTCAACGACTATTCCAACGCCTTCCAGGACCCGGCCCAACACTGGGCCGGGGCCGGCATCAAGACCTACGCCTTCGACCAGCGCGGCTTCGGCCTGGGGCCCCACCGCGGCATCTGGGGAGGCACCGACGCGATGGTCCAGGACCTTTTGACCGCGGTGCAGCTGATCCGCAACCGCCACCCCGGTCTGCCGCTGGTGCTGGTGGGCGAAAGCATGGGCGCGTCGGTGATCATGGTGGCGCTGGGCGGCCCGGACCCGCCCGACATCGACCGCGCCGTCCTGTCGGCGCCCGCCGTCTGGGGCCGCGAGACCATGCCGCTTTACCAGCGCGCCGGGCTGGCGGTGGGCAGTTTCGCCGTTCCCTGGCTGGAGGTTTCCGGTCGCAAAATGGGGATCAAGCCGTCCGACAATATCCAGATGCTGCGCGGCCTGGGCCGGGACCCCAACGTGATCAAACGCACCCGGGTCGATTCCCTGCACGGCCTGGTCGACCTGATGGACGCCGCGGTCGAGGCCTCGCCCCGGCTGACCGGCCCGATTCTGATCTTGTACGGCGAACGTGAGGAGCTGATCCCGGCCCGGTCCTGGAAGGCCATGGTCGCCCGCCTGCCCGAAGACGGCCGGTGGCGCCTGGCGCTTTACGAGAACGGCTATCACATGCTGATGCGCGATCTGGACGCCGACACGGTCAACGACGACATATCGGCCTTCGTCACCGAACCCGGCAGGCCGCTGCCGTCGGGCCGGGAACAGCCGCGCGAACAGTAGCGGCACCGGAACCCCCTCATCCGGCCCTTCGGGCCACCTTCTCCCCCCAGGGGAGAAGGGACCAAAAGCCCCTCTCCCC